>Ga0074195_1001098_pt1 | contig 41730 bp, 47 predicted proteins | sample EPASupsiteHSE623_FD_64525 | JGI IMG/M metagenome (GOLD analysis project Ga0074195, IMG submission 64525) | Bioremediated contaminated groundwater from EPA Superfund site, New Mexico - Sample HSE6-23 | ecosystem: Environmental > Aquatic > Deep subsurface > Groundwater > Contaminated ...
AGCCCATCAAGTGAAAGAATACGAAACGGATGCTTTGTGATGCTGCGAATTCAGGCCTCTGGCGAGAGATGTCTATGCGACTTTACCTTTGACTTTTACTGGCAGCACCGGGGATCAAGGCTCGATATGGATGCAACAGTTGACGGCATCAGCTTTCGAAGGATGGTAGAGGCTTTACGTCAGGGGGAGACCGTCAGGATTCTGGGCGACGCAGGAGGCCGCCTGGGATCAAGCCTCGGCGTGGATCTGCTGAGGTTGGGCGGAAAGGGTGGATCCATCGAGGAGACAGGCCGCATAATCGTGGATGGTGATGTGGGCAGCCACATGGGCATAAGCATGCAGCGAGGGGCGATCTATGTCTCAGGCGAGATCAAACCGCCACTTGGAAATGTCGTCCAGATGGAGAGCGATCTGTCCGGCTATAGAAAGTTCGTCTCAGCAACCGAGGTGCTGGAAAAAAGCATCTCTGTACTGGAGCCAAACGCATGCGATAAAGACTGCCTCGCAATCCGTGACGGCATTTTGAGGGATACGCTTGGCGCTAGAAACCCTACCTGCAAGAAGATCCGGCTGCATGGCGATGCAGGGATGAGTACGGGGATACTCATGCGCTCCGGTCTGGTCGAGGTCTTGGGCAATGCCGGTCCCAACACAGGAGTGCTCATGCAGGGCGGAAGAATTGTGGTCTATGGAAGGTCTGGCGACTTCACCGGTGTGGAGATGAGGGCGGGTGAGATCATAGTGGAAGGCGATGCTGGAAGCTTTGCCTGTGCTCGCATGAAGGGTGGCGCAGTCTATGCGAAAACTGGCAAGCCTGTCCCGCCCGCAAAGGTGCAAATGCCAGACAGCCGCGAGCAGACGACGATAGCTCAGTCTTTGAAGATTCCAATGCTCTACGCCATGATGTATCGCAAACTATGCCTATAGCAATAAGCTGCAGCTATAAAATAGTATAACAAAGAGCCAGTGCTCTTGTTATTGTCTTAATTTTAAGGGCCCGATCTTCTCAATGGCCACTTCGCCCTCGACGCCCATCACTATAGAGAATATCCACTCGCTTAGCTTGGAACAATGCTCCGGAACGCAATCCTCAATGCAGCCCGCGCAGGGCTCAAAGGCATCAAGCGCCAGCAGTGGATCAAAACGCCTGCCGCGAGACTTCTCAGCGCAGAAGAGCCGATAGGTTCTGATGCCATCCACCGACTCAACCTCTCTGGTGATGAGATTATCTTTGAGGAGCTTGGCCACGATACGGGAGCATTTGCGGGAATCGATCTTCAGGTTCTTCCATAGATCGCTCTGCAAGGCTCCTTCGGGATGCAACTTTATATATTCTAGCGCCTCCTCAGCAGACATTTTTGCCCTCTCTGGATTATTTATTCAATTGGACTTATAAGGATGATGTTGTTGCCGCGTAGAATGACCGATCCAAGAGATCGAGTCTTTTCGCCTCCGATCAGCTCTACGGTCTCAAGCAGGTGAAGGTTCAAATACTCGTCAACGCTGTTAAGAACTCCTTCCAGAACATAACGGGGCGAGCCCTTCATCTCTACTTGAATCTTGCTGCCTACCAGACTCTGTACCTTTTTAGTTGGAAACATAACCAGACTCCTTGATAATCTTACAATGCAATGAATTCGCGAATAAAGTTGAGCGCAATTCTCAGCCGGATATCACGCCTCTTACGCCCTGTACGCTTTTTTTAAGCTCCTTTTCAATGAAATTCTTAAGCGTCATCTGGGAGAAAGGACATCCTGCGCAGTGCCCTTGCAGCTTTACCTTGACGATTCCGTCTGTGATATCTACGAGCTGAACATCTCCGCCATCTACGCGAAGGCCTTCCCTGATCTTCTCCAGGGCGAGCTCAACTTCTTCCTTGAGGTTTTCCATGAATCACTCAGTCCCCTTTCACCTTTATAGATGTAACTTTGTGCCCTATGATTGTGTACCTGATTCCTTTTAAAGCTTCCTCGAGCTGCTTGATGATCTTTTCGCATTTGTCAGAGCCAACGACGGTGTTTACCATCACACCTGGCTCGGATTGATCTCGGATGGCTTTCAGGGCCATATCTGGGTCCTCGCTCAGCCTGAAGGTCTTCCAGGTTTTTGGAGCCATTCCCTGATATTCTATTAAGTAGAATCCGGTGATGCCGAGTTCCGTCAGCGTATTTATGACCCGAACAAGATGCTCATGATCTACGAAAATCTTGACCATTGTCTTCATGGAGTTCCCCATGCATATATCGGATATCAGACCTTAAATAACTTCGCGGTTATCCTGATGCTATCCAGATATTTTTTTATCCTACCCCGGCTAAGCAGGCCTCATTATGGCCATGAGTGATATCAGAGATGTGCTGAAGAGCAATGGTATCGGCGAGGATGAGATCATCTCCGCGGCAATGCAGCTTTACTTCCCTCATCCGGGAGTTGAGACGCGCGAAAAGGCGGAGGCGGTCTTCCGGCAGGAGATGGATCTGGCCCTGTCCGATCCCAATTTGGCCCTTCTGATTTATGCCGGGGTGCTTTTAGAGGCGGAGGGCAAGAGATGCAATCTTCCGAACATCCACCAAGCCGACTACGATAACGATCTGACTTGCCTGATCGCGGATGAGGTCTTGGGCCTCGCCATTGCTAAGTATGTGGGCGGCTATAAGGGCCTCTTCGATTATGTTCGCTACGACAAGGCCAAGCCGGGAATACTTTCCCGTCTCGGCCCCTTCATGGATGATGTGGTGGCCGGGCTCATCGGCGGAGTCTCTGCCAATATGTATACCAGGGCAGGAGTGCTTAGTGAGAGGAGCCAGCATTGAAGGATTTGCTATTTGCTCTTAAGTCGGGATTCGGCTGGCTGTCCACCATTCCGGTAGGCATATCAATGGAGGGCATCGAGGCCCTGATGAAGCACGTTTATGTCTTCCCTCTGGTTGGACTGTTCTTGGGCGCAATTCTGGCGGCCGTTGCCTATATTGCGGCGCTGGCCTTTCCTTCTAATCTGGTCGCCGTTCTCGCAATCGTTGCCATCTACAGCCTATGCGGCATAAACCACATCGATGGTCTCGCCGACTTCGGGGATGGAGTGATTGCCCACGGGACCCGTGAGAAGAAAATTCAGGCCATGAAGGATGTATCATTGGGAACGGGCGGGGCGGTCTTCATAGCTGTGATAATGCTTGCAGCCTTTGCAATAATCTCCGACATTCCAGCCCGTCTTCTGCCTCTGGCTCTCTTGGTGGCTGAGGTATCTGCCAAAGAGGCCATGATCTGCTTTGCAGCATTTTCTTCATCACTGCAGAAGGGATTTGGTCAGATCATGATCGAACGGACGGGTGGCCGGCATTTTGTAATCGGCCTGGCCATATCGGCAGTCCTTTGCGCTGCGACCTTAGGCTACCTGGGCCTCGTGGCCCTGGCAGCCGCTCAGCTGGCTGCCCTCTACATGGTCGGTGTGGCAAAAAGGAACTTTGGCGGGGCCACCGGTGACGGCATAGGTGCGACCAACGAGGTGGCAAGGGTGGTGGCCCTGGCTCTTACTTTGACTTTAGGTGGTGACATTACCTGGATGCTCTGGTGATGGCTGGTGGGCGCGGCTCGCGCCTGAAGATGGGAGAAAAGCCGTTGGTCAAGCTCTTTGGCAGGCCTCTTATCGATTATGTGGCTCTCGCTCTGGAAGACAGCTCAGTTGACAGGATCTTTGTCTCTGCTACTGAGAATGTGCCCCAGACCCGCGAGTGGGCCGTCGAAAGAGGTCTGGCTGTGGTTGAGACCGGCAGCTACGGCTATGTGGCAGACATGATCGAGGCTGTGCAGAAGGCGCGTGTCATGGATCCTATAATGATCATCATGGCCGATCTGCCTCTTGTCACCTCAGACCTGATTGACGAGATCATCGATGTCTATGAATCGCGACCTGAGCCGGCTCTCTCAACACACACGCCTTTGGAGCTGCACAGCCGTCTGGACAGAAGGCCGGATTCCCTCTTCAATTATCGGGGAAGGCTCATCGTTCCGGCAGGCATAAATGTGCTGAACGGAGCAGAGATAGAGAAGGAGCAAGAGGACTTTCACCTCATAATGGAGAGAATCGAGCTGGCGGTGAATGTGAATGTGCCCTGTGACCTCAAGCTCTGCGAGAGGATTATGCAAGGTGATTTCCTTTGAACAACTCCATAACCATAAAAGGCGAGAAGTACTGCGTCGACGACCTTCTGCTCTTATCCGGAGAGGATGAGATCAAAGAGCCGGAACGGATCAAGGGCTACCTCCTGATGATGGCGAAGGCTCTTAGAAATCCCATGAGGCTGCCCTGGCTTATCAAGGACATCTTCAACCTCTGCATCAAAGAAGAGGATCAGAGGGATATGAGGCTCTGCCTGATCCGGGTGCAGGTTGAGGCAGAGCTGAAGATGAACCAGGACATCCAGAGGTATCAGCAAAGGCGCTACGTGGCCCAGGTGATTGAGATCCTGCTGTTCAATGAGCTGCTGCTCGCGCCGCGCGAGCCTGTGGAAGAGGGGGATATCGAGTAGGGCTGCAGGGCCTCTAGATTCTCCTTTGTTGTTCCTGGATAATCTACCTCAAATATGGTTGTTTGGTATCAGATCGATCTAGAGAATGCATTTTGTAAAGCAGTGCTTTGTCAGTCCGATTATTTATCAGCAGCTTCCTGGACTGGACCCCAGATAGACTCCTTGGTCTACGAGCTTTACGAGCTGACTGAAGAGGAGATCGAGATTGTTGAAAGCAAGTGCATATAACCTGCAAGACTACCTCCCTCTTTTTCACCTCTGCCTCAATCGGCCCAAGTTCGCTTCTAGCAAGCAATCCATTCCAGTACACTATGGAATATTCTATCGACAATTGTCCGTTATCAAAAAATCGCAATCCATAACGCCAAAACATGAAATAAGATTCGTCGCGAAACATCGTGTACATTACCAGGTTGAAAGCATATTTATAAAAATATCATGGGTTCCGTTTCTGGCCAGGGTGAGCTGCATAACTTGCTATGAATAACTTGCAATTATAAGTCATTTCTTTTGTTTCCGAAATGCTTTTTAATTAGTTTAACTATTTTAAAGGGGTATGATGGAAGCTATTAGATCCGAGGGACACGTTATAGGCTCAAAGGTTCCTGCCATGGAGCTAGAGCAAATAAAGCAATTAGTTGCCTCTGGTGTTTACCTGAATACCTCCGACTTCGTAAGGGATGCCATCAGAGACAAGTTGGCTGCTATTAAAACCATAAAATATCGTGATGTCGATTATGATACCGCCAAAAAGGAAGTCATGGGATACTTCCAAGAAAGGGGCGAAGCTTACCCTTCCGATATTGAGGAAGACCTGGAGCTGGATTATAAATTGATTTGTCAGATCGTGGATGAACTAAAGAGAGAAGGCCGCCTGGAGGTACTCTGATGGAGGGCTACGAGGAAGGGGATTCCATACATGGCTATCGAATCCGAGCGGAAGCCCGAAAGATCAGCGATCCACATGTCATAGCAAAAACTGGACGGCATAAGGCCCAACGCATAATCTTAACTGAGAACGCAGAAGCCATCATAGAACGAAAACTTGGATGGATTCCCAAGCAATGACCGCTCCTTATTTTTAGGTCCCGTGCGTGCGGAAGGAGATCTCTTCAAACGGCTTTAGCCATTCATAATAGCCGCTGCGACTCACTTCGAGGGCCTGGCAGGATCAAGATATCGGCAGAAGAAGATCATTTGAGTGAGCATCTTGAATGATCATATATCGTCCCTCAGCGTTGTTTTCTGTCTCTCCTCCTTTAAACCGTAAGGTATTATTATACGATATCTTACCTTGCTCAGACTCCTTAAGTGTGCGCTCTCAGAATGGGCCTTATCGTGATCGCTATCTGTGCACTGGATTGATCGCTATGATGAGACCAATCAAGTCAACTTGTGCAAAATTCCGTAGTGTATGGAATGAGCAGTTTGCCAAAAGAGGATTTAAGTCGATTTGAGGCGAGGAAGAAAGGCATTACGTGTAACTTGCTTGCCTAGGGATAATTGCATTACTCCATAATGACATTAGCAAGCCCTAAGCTTTGCGAGTGCTGCCAGTAGACCCTTGCTGGCTGGTTTCATGCTAAACTCCAGCCAGCTCTTCCTTTCGAAATACGTACTCTCCCTCTACGTGCACCTTTTCCGGCAGACCGCCGAACCTCGCCCGCAATATCAGCTCTCCGATCTCCTCTTTCATCACCCTGGCAATCCCGATGATGGAGGTCGTGGGCCTGGCGTTGACATCCACCGCCCAGGGCTTTTCGCCCAGGACGAAGTCTATCCCTGCGTAGCCTCTGAGCCCCAGGGCAGACGCGGCCTTCCTGGCATGCACCCATATCTCATCGGCGCGGGGAGTCTTGTAGGGCACGGCGCTGCCCTGGTAGCTTGGGCCCTCTCCAGAGAAGTCGATTAGCTGGCGATTGATTGTAAGCGGCAGGAAGCCCTCTCTGCCCACTATGAAGCTGGCTGAGATATGCAGGCCCTCGCGGTAGCGCGTGACTATTTCTCCTGGGCCGGCTCTGGCAAATGAGGTGACTCGGACTCCCTCAGAGCCGCAGCCTGTTCGCGGCTTGATCACGTAGCGGTGGCAGCCCGTTTCGACTGGATCAGGTTTTTTTACGATCTCAGCCACAGGGATGCCCGCCTTCTCCAGGATCTCAGTGCAAAGGAGTTTGTCTGCTGCATTGAGCGCTGCGGCAGGGCTGCTTCCGAGGTTTGTCATGCTCTTTTCCAAGGTATCCAGAAGATGCGGCTGCATGCCGTCCGGGGCTATCAAGAGGCTGGCGTCGGCGTTGCTCGTGAGAACGCTCTCAAAGTCCTCCTCTCCTCGGATTGCAATGGGCCGGCCTCCTCTCACTGTGGGCCCGGACGTTGGGTAGAGCACCTCGTGCCCGCATTTGGCAAAGCTTCCGACGAGCGTGGCCAGCATGGCCCAGCCCTCCAGCTCACATGTCCCGCCGAGGGCAGCAGCCGAAGCATATTCTGCAACAAGGATCTTCATGACAACTCCGGCAGCACTTCACTGCAAATGTACTTAATCCTAAGCTTTATATCCATAACACCCGTTAACTCCTCTATTCACAATCGTGAACCGGGTGATAATGCCGGTCTGTTCGGAGGCTGCAACAGGTGAGCACATCAAAAAAGAGCATACAGATTCAAAAGACATACGAAGCCCTCTTCGCCCTGGAAGATGTACGGGAGATCTTCAGGCAATCGCTTCCTTCTGGCTTTAGTGTTGCGGAGCAGAAACAATTCGATGATGCCATAGCCAGGGTCAAAGGAATACTGACTGATCTGGAGGCTGGGTCCGGAAAGCAGGCCTGCACGAGAGTAGGAAAGCTGGAGGCCAGAACCCGCGAGGAGGAGTACATAAACATCCATCCTATTCAAGCAGCCGGAAGGCTTACTCCTGAAGCCAGAAAAGCCCTCATCTCCTACGGTGACGGCTACTCCACCTGCGACAACTGCCGAAAGCCATTCAGGCTGGACAAGATCAGCAAACCTCCTGTTGAAGAGTTCCATCAGGATCTGGCCCGTTTTCTGAATATGGATCAGGCCAGGGTGGTTCCCGGTGCCCGCCGGGGATTTCAGGCTGTTGCCCAGTCTCTTCTGGAGAAGGGGGATCATGTCGTCGTCTCATCTCTTGCTCACTACACCGAATTCCTTGCAGTAGAGGTAGCGGGAGGCGTAGTACGCGAGGCAGCCCTTAACGACGAAAATGTTGTCACAGCCGAGGCCGTGGCCGAGAAGATCGAGACAGTCTGGAAGGAATCGGGACAGCTGCCCAGGCTGATCATGATCGACCACATCGATTACCAGTTTGCCAATGAGCATGAAGTAGTGGGAATTGGCCGGGTTGCCCGCGAGTACGATATCCCCTTCCTCTACAATGGTGCCTACACTGTGGGCATAAAGCCGGTGGACGGAAAACAAATTGGCGCGGACTTCATAGTCGGGTCAGGGCACAAGAGCATGGCTTCTGCGGCTCCGTCCGGTGTGCTTGCCACGACTGACGAGTGGGCTGCCAAGGTCTTTAGAACCACAGAGATGGTAGGTGACGTGACGGGGAGGCAGTTCGGCATAAAAGAGGTAGAGAACATGGGCTGCACCCTCATGGGAGGAACGCTGCTCACCATGATCGCTTCCTTCCCGCGGGTGCGGGAGAGGACTGCACATTGGGACGAAGAGGTCAGAAAATCCAACTACTTCATCGAGCAGTTCCTGAGGGTCTCGGGCTCAAGGGTTCTGAGCGAGTGGCCGAGAAAGCACACTCTGACCAAGGTGGACACCACAAACAGTTTCGATGTTGTGGCCAGGACTCACAAGAGGCGCGGCTTCTTCTTCTCAGATGAGCTGAAGGCCCGGGGAATCGCAGGTGAGTTTGCCGGGGCCACACGCACCTGGAAGCTGAATACATATGGCCTCACATGGGAGCAGATCAAGTATGCCGCCGACGGCATTCTGGAGATTGCTGGAAAATATGGACTCGGAATAAATTGATTAGGTAATATTTAATTATATCGCTGCAATATTGCTGCAAGACGAAGTTGATCAAATGACCATTTACAGAAGATGCACGGGTGCATGGGATTGGAAATCTGGCAGTTCATGCAGGCCTGAAGAGTGCCGATCTGGCAACGGGATCTCGAACAGTCTACATCTATCGAGCAGTGGTAAGGGGGTGGCATGAGGTGAAACGGGAGTCGGCGGGACTGGTTCAGACCCAGCACTACAGCATTCAAGATGAGGTTGCCCTGGAGCACGGCGAGAGTCTTTCCGGAATTACTGTGGCCTACGAGAGCTATGGACTGCTTAATGCCGAGAAGAGCAATGCAGTTCTGGTCTGCCATGCTCTTTCCAGCGACGCCCATGCTGCAGGCTGGATCAAGGGCGAGGAGAAGCCCGGCTGGTGGGACATAATCATCGGGCCGGGCAAAGCCCTGGACACGGACAAGTACTTTGTGATCTGCTCCAACGTTCTGGGCGGCTGCAAGGGCAGCACCGGTCCATCCTCCATCAATCCGTTGACCAGTCGGCCCTATGGTCTCGATTTTCCTTTTATCACCGTCAAGGACATGGTCAGCATCCAGAGAAAGCTCGTCCTGCATCTGGGGATAGACCGGATCTTTGCGGTTGTTGGAGGCTCATTTGGAGGCATGCAGGTCTTGGAGTGGGCGGTCTCCTATCCGGATATGGTTCGCCTGGCTGTTCCCATCGCCACCAGCGCCCGCTCGTCCCCGCAGCAGATCGCCTTCAACGAGGTGGCCAGAAGGGCCATTACATCTGACCCGGACTGGCTGGAGGGCAACTACTACGACTGCAGCCCGCCTGGTAGGGGGCTTTCGCTGGCCAGGATGATTGGGCACATCACCTACCTGTCCGACGAGTCCATGCACCAGAAGTTCGGAAGAAGGCTGCAGGACAAGAGCGAGTACGGATTTCGCCTCGACTCCATGGATTTTCAGGTGGAGAGCTATCTTCGCTATCATGGTGATGCATTCGTCAAGAGGTTTGATGCCAACTCCTATCTCTTCATCACCAAGGCCATAGACTACTTCGACCTGACACGGGGGGGCGAGATCTCTTTAGCAGAGGCGTTCTCTTGTGTCAAGGCCAAGTTTTTTGTCATCTCCATAAGCTCTGACTGGCTCTTTCCCGCATATCAGTCAAAGGAGATCGTGGACGCTCTGATTGCCAACGATTCGGATGTGCGGTACTGCGAGATCAAATCCAACTACGGCCATGACGCTTTTCTCCTGGAGTCCGGGCAGATGAACTACCTAATCGGCAACTTCCTGGCTCGCACAACGGTGGGGGATGTAATGATCAAGGATGTTGTGACAGTTCGCCAGGGAGCGAGCGTTGAGGATGCTGCCACTGTTATGATGACGGAAGGCGTAACCCATCTGCCGGTCCTCTCCGCCGATGGCAGGCTGGAGGGAATAGTCACTGCCTGGGATGTCTCCCGGGCGGTGGCACTGAAGCTCTCCGGCCTGGAGGAGATCATGACCCGCCAGGTTGTGACTGCAGAGGTCGTCGAGCCGATCGAGCGGGCAGCGAAGAGGATGAATGAGCATAACATCTCAGCTCTGCCTGTGATCGACGACTCCGGCAGGGTGATAGGCATGATCACCAGCGATGGAGTGAGCCTGCTGGTCGGGGTATGCAGGTAATGGGTACTGGCCTGAGATGGAGCGGCAGAGCCCAATGCAGCCGAGGGGGGCGCATCCTTTGATAACGCCTGTCTTGATGCCGCCTGCCAACCAAATAGATCAATCAGCCCTTCAGGAGATATCCTCCGTCCACAGGGAGGGCCACGCCGGTGATGAAGCTAGCCTCTTCAGAAAGCAGGAATAAAATGGCCTTTGAGATCTCTTCCGGCTTTCCCAGGCGTTTCATGGCATGTGCGCTGACGAGGGCATCGAACTTATCTTTTCCCATCTTCTCAAAGAGGGGTGCAGTAAGCTCAGTTTTGACGTACCCAGGGCAGACGGCATTCACCCGGATATTTCTCTCAGCATAATCGATGGCCATGGACTGCGTGAGGCCAATGAGGCCAAACTTGCTGGCGTTGTATGATGTTCGGGTTGTAAACGCATTCATTCCGCCTACTGAAGAGATATTAACTATGCTTCCTTCACCCCTATCCAGCATCTGCCAGACTGCTGCCTTGGAGCAGTTGAAGGCGCCTGTCAGGTTGACCTCCAGGGTATCCCTCCAATCCTTAATCTCCGTATGAGTGACCTCGTTTCTTGAGGGATTGATTGCGGCATTGTTGACAAGTCCGTAGATCTTGCCTGAAGTGTCTTCAATGGATTTGAATGTGAGAGCCACCTGGTCTTCTTGGGATATGTCGCATTGGTGAGCAAATGCCCTGCTGCCGCCACCTATTGCATATTTAGCTTTTGCCAGCTTCTCGGCATTCCTTCCAATGATGTGAACATAAGCCCCATCTCTATGAAGGTCTTTGGCGGTCTGCAAACCAATTCCAGAGCCGCCACCTGTCACAACAATCGTTTTGTCTTCGAAGCGACCATAAGTCCGAGGCATGAGCTTGAACTCCTCCATTTCAGACTGAGATTTCAATGGTCTTGCAGACTTATTCATCTTTTCGTGTTCATCTCATCGCTACGGCGGGACTTGCAGCTTGATTCAGGAAATCGGACAGTCTACGGCCTGGCTCCAATAGAAAGGCCAGCCTGCAAAAGCGTATCAGCAATTATTGCTGCAAAGAGCACCGCCCGGTAGTTGGCCGACTGGTAGAAGAGCTTCTCTCCCCTCTCAGCCGTTGGGTGGCGCACGAAGTCCAGGTTCTGCTGGAGCAGCCATCCGCCGGAGATGGCCGCAACAGCCATGTAGAGCCATCCCAGGTTAGAAGACAGGCCCAGAGCTATGGAGAGAATCACGCCTATGACCCAAAAGCCTGTCACCATTCTGGCGGTAGCGGGAATTCCGTAAGTGGCGGGGGTTGTAGGGATGCCTTTCTCTTTATCTCCCGCTACGTCGCGGCTCGCATCGCAGTTTGTGAAACCCCAATCTGTGATGCCGATCATGGCAGCCAGGATGATTGACGACGGATGCAGCCCCGCTCCAGCTTTCAAGATTCCGGCAGGCTCGAAAGCCAGCCAGACGCCTAAAGGAACCAGTCCGAAGGACAGTCCCACGAAGACCCAGGAGAATGGCGTATTTCGCTTGGCCCAGGCTGAGTAGATGGTGATGAAAAAGGTGGCTATTGCCAGGACGATGAAGCTCTCAGGATTGAGATAGAGTGAGACTGCCGCAGCCACTAGAAATAGAAAAAGCGACCAGAGCTGCGCTTCCTTCTTGCTCAGTTGAGCCGATGGCAGTGGTCGATTGGGCATGCCGATTTTGTCCACATCGATGTCACAGCAATCGTTGTAGACATAGGAGCTGGTGATGGCGCAGTATGCAGCAATGGCGGCTATGATGAACGGCAAGAGCGGCGGCAGGGCAGCTTCTACAGTCCAGACAGCCAAAAGTGCCGCGGCTGCCGGCATTGCCAGATCCATTGCAGCGAGTGGCGGGCGCAACAGCTCGATGTGTGCTTTAAATCTGGAGATTAATTGATGCATGGGCTATCCTTCTGAGATCAGACGAACTCTTCAAAGGTCTCCAGGTGCTCCTCAGGCCGGATCAGATAATCAAGAAGGCCGGCTTGTCTCATCAGCGGATACATCTCTTTCTCCTTTGTAAGGCCGAGCTTTTTCAGGCGGGAGCTGTCCGGAGCATCGATTCTGCGCAGCGTTCCTGCGTGTTCGTATCCTTTATTCTTTATCCAGCCGTCTTTGGTGAAGAAATATGCTGCTCCCGCTCTCTCACGGTAGGGCTCGTAAAGGGAAGAGAAATTCCTGCCGACGAAGTTTGACATCTTAAGTGTTTTATTGGAGCGATTTATTGTGACGTGACCGTATCCCGGTGGCACCAGGACCTTGTCTCCTGCTGTGGCATAAACCACAACTACGTCGCTGTGATCCAGGTTTTGCAGAAGATAAAGGGCTTCTCCCTCCAATACCTCGTAAAGCTCCGGGTAGGTGACGCTGCCGTCTGGAACAATGGGATGGTAGTGCCCTGCTGTCTTGATGTATTCGCATCCCAACATGCCTGGCGGAATAATGGTGATGTCGTAACGAAGGCCCTGCATGAGGAGCCTGTCCTTATCAGCTCTGCTGAGGTATAGGTCGCGATACATATAGTAAAGATCAAAGTCCTCGGCTCTTGCCAGCCAGTCTTTGTCGAATATCACTTCCTTCATGTCAAAGAGCCTGCGAACGTCCGGGTCCTGTCTCTTGCTGCCAAATTCAAGTTGCATCTTTTGCCCACCTAACCTGTAATCATTGAATAGGATCGCGTCCTATATGTCCTTTTTTCGTATTGTGTTCCATGAAGATAAGAGCACAGCTAATTAGCAGGATCTTCCACGATTGGGCATGCCTACTCCGGTTGTCAGCGATCTTTCTAGCAGGCCTCTGGGCTTGTGATGGTGAAATATTCTGTTAGCACCTTTCTGTAGTCCACGATCACGTCCACCTTCCAGGTTCCGGGCAGGCGGGCGACGTCGGTCCCTTTGATCTTGAGGCAGCTCCAGACTGGTGCGGCCCACATTCCGGTAAATCCGTCAATGGGAGGGATTGTGCTGAATGATCGGGCATATGTTCTTCCCTCAGGCCAGTACCATCTCCACTCCACGCTGTGCACCTTTGAGTCTCGCCAGATGAGGACCCAAGAGGCGGCCTGTTCGTCATCAGACGTAAATGTGTATGTTCTGTAAAGCGGCATTCCGTTCGAGCTGATCTCTTTGGCTATTGTATGCTCGGATAGCGGAACAAATGTGGGATGGGATGCCACGCCAATTCCGCTCATGAGCAAGACTGCCAGAAAAACTATTGCCAGGACTCTCTTAATCATTGCTACTCACCCATTACTCCTTAAGTTTATTGCGACCCCAATAGTATAATAATTAACTGTAGCATAAAAAGATGACGATTGGCTCTTCCGGAAAGTAGGACTCGTTCAGACAGGGCCATTCAAACGATTTTAGGGCTTATCTTCCGTCTTCTGGCAATTTCTGCGGGAAGATCAATTATGCTAGATGCGGCATCGATCACATTTCCGTCGCTGCTGGAGATAATGCCTCCGCAGATCTTGAGCTGATGATCCACGTCTCTCACACATCTGGCATCGCCCAGAAGGTGCCGTTCTCCCATCATGGCCCGAACAATAGAGGCCAGGTCGCCGCTTCGACTTACCTGCTGGTCGAGGAGGACCTCAAGGCGGCTGGGTGCAGTCTCTGCCAGCAGATCGAGGATTTCGCAGAGCGCGCTGGTGGCGAATTGGCTGGATTTATACCTGCGAAAATATCCTCGCGTGTCTCTGACGAGGCCGTCATCGCAAAGATAGACGGGAAAGCCAGCCATAAGGCTCTCAGTTGTAATTATGACATTGTAGCCGTCCAAAAATACCGATCTTCCACGTACAGACTCAAGCCGCAGGGATTTGGCCATCCTCAAAAGAGCCGTATCAGCAGGGACTATGTTCCTCAGGAGCACTATTCTCTGCTCTTCCGGCAGACGGTGGTGATTGCAGACATAAGAAACGGCTGAGTCGCAGGGATAGCCGCGATCAGCCAGGTATCGGGCCTCCTGCGCAGCTCGCTTCAGACAGTCTTCCGGCTCTTTTCCGATCCTCTTACCTCCCCGTAGAGGTCTCTCTTCTGGCTGTCCACGGCTACGATCATTGGGCCGAACTCAGTTGCCTCAAAGACCCATAGGGACTCGGCCATGCCAAGCTCCTCAAGGTGGACGCCCAAGACTCTGAGCTGCCTGGCAGCAGCCGCTCCGCAGCCACCAGGATAGGCCAGGTAGACTGCTCTGTTGAAAAACGGCTCGGCTGGCAGGCCGCCTTTGCCGATGATTGCCCGTACCCCCAGGGCGAGCATCTCCGCCGTGTAACGGGCCATTCTGCCGCTTGTGGTAGGGCCGGCTGACAGGACCTGGGACTTTTGGATGAGCGGCCCGCAGTGGTAGAGAGCAGCCCCTTCCAGTGAGATGGGACAGCCCTCTCGGCGGATGAGAGCGTGGGCTTTGTCTCTTGCTGAATAGATGGTGCCGCTCAGAAATACCACATCGCCGGCTTTGAGCTTTAGAACGTCCTCTTTGGTGAGGGGCGTGTGCAGATGATGCTCGCTCACAGGATCACCTCAGTTGCTTTGCGGTTGGCCCAGCACTGAAAGTTTATGGCGACGGGCAATGATGCCGTATGGCAGGAGGCCTTCTCTATTCTAAGTCCAAGAGCCGTCGTGTCTCCGCCCAGCCCCATCGGGCCGATGCCGAGAGCGTTGATCCTGTCCAACAGGTCCTGCTCTTCTCTGTCCTCAGGCCTGCCGTCCATTTTCAAGAGTGCATGCTTGGCCATGCGGGCGGACATATCGAAGCTGCCGCCTATGCCGATGCCCAGGAACAGTGGCGGGCAGGCGTTGGCTGCTCGTTCTGCCACGTTCTTGACTATAAAATCGAAGGGATCGTCAGCTGGGTTAAGCATTCCGACCAGGCTCATGTTCTCAGAGCCTGCACCTTTGGGAAAAGCGCAGATCCTCAGAACCTGGCCATTGACATAATCCATTATGATGTCAGGCATGCCGGGACCGGTGTTGTCGCCGCTGTTCTTGCGGGTCTGGGGGTGGACCGCATTGGGCCGCAGCGGTATCTTTTTTGTTGCGATTTTGACGCCCTCCGCCACTGCCTCCGCGAGGCTGAAGTTCAGCTTCAAATCTCGGCCAATTTGGACATGAAATATGGGCAGGCCAGTGTCCTGACAGAGGGGCAGGCGGTCTTCCCCTGCGATCAGCACATTCTCCAGCATGAACAGGAGGTGATGCCTGGCTAGAGGCCGATTCTCTCGCGCGGCAGCCTCTTCGATCCTCCGCAAAACCCAGTTGGGCAGAGTTGTCTCAGCTCTTGTTAGGGCTCGTACAGTAGCCTCAACCACCATCTCCCTCATGCTCTTTCTCCCTTCTGACCTGGCCTTATCATGATGGGACGGGACTGCGCTGGAAGGGTGAGGTTTGTGAGCTTTCCTAGAGCCCTCTCCATTGCATCTTTGTGAAGGTCTCCAGAGGTATGGATGCCTCCAGGAGTTCCCCGCACAGCCCGGCAGGGATACTGCTGGCAGAAGAGGCCTGTCATGGATGCAGCCTCGTCTACGGTCTTTCCTAAGACGCCCTCTGCTGCATGCCAGGTGGCACCGCAGGGCGAGCCGCGCAGAACCGTCACCCGGCTGATGCGCCCGTCTTTAGTCTCAACAGAAAGCTCTGGCCTGCCAAGCTTCTTCGCGAACTCGTCAATGACGGCAACGCCGCACTCGTCGAGAGTGCAGCAGATCTCATCCACCTCAATGTGAATGCCTGTCTTCTCAGCTATCCTCTCGAGCTCGCCAATGGAGCCTGCCCGGCCTATGCCGCCGGGAATTATGGCAGCCTTCACGCCCGCCTCCCCGGCCATGCGCACGATCTCCGGGGTCAGGTCTGGGTGAAATGTATAGAGAATGAGCAGATCGGACTGGAATAATCTGGGATCAAGGTTCAGCTCTCTGACGAACTCCTCTGGGTCCTCGATGAAGCCCGGCAGCACCTGGGGGACCTCCACTGAGACGACCTCAAAGTCCGTCCTGGCCTTGATGGTCTCCAGCAGGCGCTCGCCGTACTTGCCACGTTTAACAACGCCAACCAGCATGATTCATGTGATAGCTGGCGGGGTTAATAGAGGTTTGCCGGAAGAATCCGATCTAACTCAACCCTAGATGATCTTATATCAAAGCAGTTGCATTGGCCGAGGGTGATGAGCGAAATAGAGCCTCCTCGTGATCCAGTGAGCAGCATTCCGGCGTTTCTCGTCGCGGGCACGCACAGCGGTGTCGGAAAGACCACAGTGACATTGGGACTCATGGCGGCGCTGCGGGCTCGCGGCCTGAAGGTGCAGCCCTTCAAGGTCGGCCCGGACTTCATAGATCCCACTCATCATACAGCCGTCTGCGGGCGGCCCTCCTGCAATCTCGATCCCTTCATGATGACTGAGGACGGAGTTCGCCGCTCATTTTCTTCGGCTCTCGATGGTGCGGATGTGGCAGTTGTGGAAGGGGTGATGGGCATCTTTGACGGCATGGACGGAACCGACGAGAGCAGCACAGCGGATGTGGCGAAGATTCTGGACCTTCCAGTTCTCTTGGTCATAAATGTGCACGGAATGTCGCGCAGTGCGGCTGCAGTCGAGAAAGGATTTTCTGAGTTGGATCCGAGACTGCATTTGGCCGGGACCATACTCAACCGGGTGGGCTCAGAGAGGCATCTGGCCATGCTCAAAAGCTGCATGAATCTGCCAATATTCGCGGCTCTGCCTCGCGAGAGGGAGATCGAGATGAAAAGCCGTCACCTGGGACTTGTGATGGGCTTTGAGAAGGTGCATGATGTGGGGGCATTGGCAGCATGGCTGGAGCAGCATGCAGCCATTGACCGGATTTTAGAGCTGAGGGCGCGCGTTCCCGCAATCCCGGCTCAGGTGGCTCAGGAGGCACAGGTTCCGTCCGAGACCCGCGTGAGGATAGGGATCGCCTGGGATGAAGCATTCTGTTTTTATTATCATGACAACCTGCGCGAGCTGGAGAGGTGCGGCGCGGATCTGGTGTTCTTCAGCCCGATGAAAGATGACCTGCCCGATGTCGATGGGCTGTACATCGGAGGAGGCTATCCTGAGCTGCATGCTGCGGCGCTGCAAGCGGGCAGAGCCAGACGGCAGATCCTGCGGGCCTCGGAGGATGGCATGCCCATCTATGCTGAGTGCGGAGGCCTGATGTACCTTGGGCGTGAGCTGGTGGCCGAGACTGGAACCTACGAGATGGTGGGTGCGCTTCCCGGATCGACCATCATGACCAAGAAGCTTGTTGCTTTAGGGTATGCCAAGGCCGATGTGGCGGGGGACAATCCTTTAACGGTGTCCGGGAAGACTATTCGGGGGCATGAGTTTCATTATTCGCGATTTGAGTGCGACAGCGATGCAAGCTTCGCCTATCGGATGGTTCGTGGCAAAGGGATCATCGAGGGCAGGGACGGCCTTGTGGAGCACAACACGCTGGGCGCGTATCTGCATGTTCATTTCTTCTCTCTCTCTCTCGAGAGGTTCATCGATAGATGCAAGAGATACAGGAAATCCTAACTTAATGGCTAGATAATAATGTCGGCTATATAAACTATATAGACTTTTTCTGGAGAAAAGTTTAAATCCAGATTAACATTTGTATAGCCCACTAACGCAAATGGAGTGTTATTAATGAGCAAAATCGCAAGTGGAGTAGTGCTTTTCTCTCTCCTGTTGGCTCTCTCTTTCGGAGTTGCCTTCGCTGAGTCCGAAGTTGCCGCTACAGAGAATGTAACCGAGAACGTAACCGAAAACGCAACTGAGAACGTCACCATCAACGCCACCAACGAAACCGTGGTTGATGTTGAAGTCATCAACGAAACCAACACAACCGCTTAAATCTGCGTTGTACTGGCGTATTTAGGTATTAATCGCGTCTGTCCCTTGGGGGCAGAAGGCTAGGCAGGGAAATCCTGCCAGGCAATTTTTCGAATCTCTGAAGTAAAACTAGCACCTATTCAAAGAAATTTTTAGAAAGGTTTATATTTTTCTGAGATGAGCATGGTTTGAGGTACGAATATGAGAAGCATGATTGCTCTGATGTTATTAACCGCTTTAGTGACCCTCTCGTTTGGGTCTGCCCTGGCACAGGATGCCGGAAACAATACAACTGCCATGAATGCCACCAATGAAACCGCGGTCGCTGCCGCTGTGCCTGTGGCAGAGGTCGCCGCCCCAGTCAATGCGACTGAGGTAGTAGCAGAAGTTGTTGCACCCGTCAATGCGACTGAGGTAGTAGCAGAAGTTGCTGCGCCCGTCAATGCGACTGAGGCTGTGGTAGAAGCAGCCGCACCCATTAATGAGACTGCCGCTGCAACAGAGGTTGCCGCAGAGGCTGCAGCTCCAACGGACGCTTCCAGGTTCAAGCAGCTCTCCGTCTACGCTGGCGAGTCCTCAGTTCTCGGAATGAATGAGGCCCAGTCCTTCACGGATGTGTCTGTGTCTGCCAACCCGACGGCTGTGTTCACCCGCGATGCCGGCAAGCTGTCGCCTTCAACGAAGCTTGGAATCAGCAGCGTTGGCACTGGCGACGACAAGTACGTTGAGGTAAAGAGCCAGGCTGTTGGTGAGTGGGACCTCTCAGGATGGACTCTCTCATCAGCCGGCGCGACAACCTTCACATTCCCGGCACTGACGCTTGAGGAAGGCGCAGTTGTGCGTGTCCATGAGGGCGAGGGCGAGGGGAGCGCGACGGACATCTACACCAACAGCACCACGCCTCTTTGGACTGAGAACCTGATCTCCCTCTCGGACGCCGAGGGCGATGTAATCTCCACATTCGATGCATCCACTCAGTCCGCAGCATCCGTATGGGTAGATCCACTGGCCAGCCAGATCCAGTACTAGATTGTGAAGGCCGCGATCAGATACGCGGCACAAATTCCTTTTTTAGGCGTGATTTTGTACTCTAGGATAAGGGGGCTGGTCCGCGTTGGGACAAGCCAGTGGTGACGACTTTCACCACAAAGTCACAAAGGCACAAAGGTCGCAGGGGCCAAGAACAAACTCATGGGCTTTGTCAGTATCGCTTCTTATCTTTATGACTTTGAAACTTTATGACTGATGTAATGAGGGAATTGATCCAATATCATCACCTAAACAAAACTTATTCATTCCATCAGCGCCTGCAACTGGTTGCAGGTGGGAAGGAAATCAGGCTGAACCTCGTCTTGGTCCTTGTTTTGATGCTGTTGCCCATGGCGGATGCCGGGCGAGAGGACGGCATGAGGGTTGTGCCTGCACAGGAGATCCTCGACAAGATCGAGCGGGGGGAGCCGGTGGAGTACGATCATGTGATCGTCAAAGGGGATCTGGATCTGGGAAAACTGGATCTGCCGAAAAGGCGGGTAAAGAGAACTCCTGATGAGATTCGGTGGGGCCGATCGGAAAACTCCATCGTTGTCTCGTCTCTCATAAAGCTAACAGATTCAACGATTAATGGAATTATGTATTTTAATAATACTATATTTGACAATATAATCAATTTCGGGGGATCGTCTTTCAACGGCGATGCTTACTTCAGAGGATCGTCCTTTGGTAGCTATGCCTACTTCAATGACTCGTCTTTCAACGGCACAGCCTTTTTCTTGAAATCGTCCTTCAATCGCTATGCCAAATTCTGGAACTCGTCTTTCAATGGCTATGCCAACTTCTGGAATTCGTCTTTCAATGGCGGCGTCTACTTTGGTGGCTCGACTTTTTACCTCACAGCTAATTTCGGAGAATCATCTTTCAAGGGTTATTCTAACTTCACTCGATCGTCTTTTAATGGCTATTCCAACTTCACTCGATCGTCTTTCCACAGTGCTGCTGTATTCAATGAATCGCATTTCTATGGCAACGCCGATTTTCCAAGGGCATATTTCGCTGACAATGCCGATTTCAGACCCTCGACTTTCTACAGTACCGCCAACTTTAGGGACTCGAATTTTACTTGTGATGTCGGATTCAATGGTTCGTCTTTCAACGGTCAAGCATTCTTCATGGACTCGACATTCAATATCTCTCATTTTTATTCTTCCACATTCAATCAATTAGCCTCATTTAACAATGCTCGGTTTGATCGTATTGCAGACTTCAACAGTGCCCAGTTCAAGGATGATGCCCGTTTTGAGGGTGCCAACTTCGACGGCACTCTTTACCTGAAATGGGCGAAGTATGATCGGTTATACATACGCTGGGGAAAATCAAAGAGCTGGAATACGACGATACTGCATACTTCTCCCTTCTTGAGAACTTCAAGAAGCTGGGCTATCTCGAAGATTACGACGCATTTTATTACGAGTACCGGATGCTGCATCGCGAGCAAAATTGGAGCGTCGGGTATCACGTCATGAACTCCGTGGAGGAGGTGCGGTTCCTAAAATTAATTGATAGAGGGCTACAAGAGTTCTACGGCTACGGCAAGATGACATTTTTGCCTATCCGTTGGTCAGCATGCACCATCATCCTCTTTGGCGTCATTTTGTTTGTCTTTGGGATGGATGGACACCAGGGCAAAGATGGCAGGTGCGTCTTAGAATGGTTTGGGCAGCAGAATGATTCCGCGAAGTCCCGGCACCGGGACTGGTGGGGCGGGCTGCGCGCCGTCGCCGATGCCATGCTCTTCAGCGCGACCGTATTTCTTTCCGGCGCCAGGCTCTTCGTCGAGCCGCCGGCGCAGCCTGAGGTGCTGAGGCTTTCAGCCAACCGGGTGAAATGGGCTATGATCTTTGAGAGAGTGCTTGGTGCGCTCTTCTCCATCCTCTTTTTCCTCGCGATCAGCGGTACTGTGATAAGGTGAGCTGGCTTGCGCTGATGCCCCGAAAAATGGGGCTGGTCAGCTTTAGGGCAAGCCAGTGGCGACGGCTTTCACCACAAAGTCACAAAGACACAAAGCTCAAAATGCCAATAACTTGCTCTAAATTTTCGTTAGTAGGTCTTTGTGACTTTGTGTCTTTGTGGTGAACGTCGCGCAGGATTTGATCCAGCATCTTCAACGTGACTCCATTATAATCAAGCGCATCACTCATCCCTTTAAAGCATCAAACTCTTTCGAAAAATTTATATTACTGAAATGAAGTACGTACTAAAAATACTAACCAACAAGTAAGAACCACTGGAGAACTAATAATGAACAACCGAATATTTAGTGGGGCTCTCATTGCCCTCGCCGTCCTATTCATCGGGGCGGCTTTAGTGCAGGGCGCAGATGAGAGCAGCATCGCCATAACAAGCGTCAATTTCGTGGCACCAAGCCCGGAGAAGGAGAACCTCGACGAGGAATGGGTGGAGATCACCAACCAGGGCTCGGCTGATGTCAGCTTCGCCGGCTGGACGCTCGAAGACGCCCAGAATCACAGCTACGAGTTCCCGGATTTCAGCCTGGCTTCTGGAGCCGCAGTCAAAGTCCGAACGGGCGAAGGAAATGATTCAACCACAGGCCTCTTCTGGAACCGCAGCTCATCCGTATGGAACAACGACGGCGATGTGGCAACCCTAAAGGACGCCTCCGGAAATATCGTCGCCAGCTATCCCGAAGAGTCCTGAAGATCTCAGCTCTCTCCTTTTTCTTTTTTCCCGTCTATCTTCAGAGTTCGCGACCATCCTTCTTTGAAGAGCGCAAGGTGCAAATGCCATCATCGCCAAATAACCCGCGGTGTATTTCGATGAATCTTCTAGAGATGGCGGGCATACTGAAAGCCTCATTGGGCATTGGTGAGAACATCGCCGGTGTCAAGCTGTTTAAAAGCGAAGAGCAGATCCCCAAGGGCCTCGCAGCAATGGAAAAGCCGCTGCATTACTGCTCCATGGTTCTTCTGGCCATGCAGGAAGGCAAGAGCTTTTTCGCGCGTCCTGACAGCCACGCCTGCAAGGGCGGAGCCTCCGGCATCGGTCTGTTGCAGTGCCCTGAGAACATCGCCTCAGGAACTCTGTACTTTGACAAGCTGCACAAGTGCGAGACCAAAGAGATCGGCAGCAGTATCGCAGCGAATATGCCGCGCCTTCTTCCCGGCAGCACAATTGCAACCTACGTCGCTCCCCTGGACAAGATGATCATTGATCCCGATGTGGTGATACTGATGGGCAGTCCCCTGGTGGCCAGGAGAATCGTTCAGGCAGTCGAGTTCAAAGAGGGCGGCAGAGCCAGCTTCAACACAGCCGGAATCCAGTCATTATGCGTCGATGCCACCGCCTCGCCCTACCTGAAAGGAGAGGTGAACGTCTCGTTTGGCTGCGACGGTTCAGCCAGAAACTCCGGCCTGAAGGATGATGTCGTGGTGGTGGGAATCCCATTCGCTTTGATGGAAGACATCTGCGAGGTCCTCAAGACCCACTACGAGGGTTGGGACAAGTTCATGAGAGGATGAGTCGGGAATCAGTCTCCGCCTTATCTGTCTTATTTTTATCACTTTTTAGCTCCTCGCTGTTCCAAATGGGCAATGGCATAATCAAGTTCTCTGTGAGTCCTCAGTGTGCTCTGTGACTCTGTGGTGGCCGTCCGTTATCCTGATTCTGAATTGCATGAAAATAACTATAGCTTAAAAAGATTATATCTACTACCAGGTGATTGACATGTTCGAAAAGATTTTAGTTGCCACCGACGGCTCCAAGCACAGCGTGAGGGCCGCAGAGATTGCATTGGATATGGCGAAGCTCTATGGCTCGACCATCACAGCTCTTTATGTTGTGGACGTGAGCCGGGAGTATGCGCCCCTCGGAGACCTGATCTCCAAGGTTGCCGACGACCTGATCGCAGGCATTAGGGGCAATCTGCAGGACCAGGGCAAGGCGGCAACCAAACAGGTTGTGGATATGGCTGGGCGGGCGGGCATCGCGGCCAGCAGCAAGATCACTGAAGGCTATCCTGCGGAGGACATCATTCGCGTCTCAGAAGAAGAGGGAATAGGCCTCATAGTCATGGGCGGAATGGGTGCCACGGGACTGGATCGGTTCCTTTTGGGCAGCGTTGCCGACAAAGTGGTGAGAAGCTCAAAGATCCCTGTCCTCGTTGTCAAGCGAGATTGATTCTTCAGGGCCTCTTGTCTGATGCCGTCGGCACCGTCGGCGTCCACTTGAGGAGAACTCCTTCGTCCAACTGCTGTAGTGAACCGAGCATGAGCCGCGGAAAATTTTTTCGGAAACCTTCTCCATCCACAAGCGTAGGCGCCATCTCCCCGCCGATGATTGTGGCCCCAACGTAGACATAAATCTCATCCACCAGGCCGAGATTGATGAGCGACCAGTTGAGCGTAGCTCCACCCTCCACCATTATCCGCTCAACGCCCCGCTGGGCGAGCCGGGCGAATAGTTCACGGAGATCAACCCTCTCTCTTCCGCAGGCGATTATCTCGCACCTTTGGGTGAGACAATCCAGCCTCTCCTGCGGAGCAGATTCGGCCACGGCCAGCAGGCATCCCTCGCCCAAGACCTTGGCTGCAGCGGGCGTTCTCGCCCGGCTGTCGGCTACGATTCGCAGCGGGTTTTCCGGTATCCCCTTCTCTTGCCTCTCCCGGCGGAGATCTTCCGACTTGATCCTCAGGCCGGGGTCATCGGCCAGCACAGTTCCTACGCCGACCATGACCGCATCGCTAGAAGCCCGGAGAGCGTCCACTCTGGCGAGATCCGCCTTTCCAGAGATCCTGACCTGAGTGCGCTCTACAGAGCTGATCTTGCCGTCTGCGCTCATGGCGCTGTTTATGAATACAAAAGGCCTCTTCAAAACTACTGCACCTTGATTTTTCTTCTATTTTCCATCCATTTCTTGGTAGTCGTCTGCATTGCTTAATCCGTTCGCCAAATAGGAGCTAAATAGATTGCCCGCCCATTTCAGTCTATGCCTAGAAATCACGAGATCCTGATTCATGGAACCATTATCTATGGCGACGATTTTTTGGCCGAGGAGGGCTACATTGGAATCAAAGACGGCATCATCCGGGAGTTTGGCAGCGGACATGTTGATGCTGACCTTGAGGGGCTGGTCTGCCCGCGCTTTGTCAATGCGCACGTCCATCTGGGCGACTCGGCCTTCAAGGATCCGCCCTATCTTCCGCTACCTGATCTGGTCGGGCCTGGGGGACTAAAGGCAAAAATGCTGGGAGAGACGCCGCGGGCCAGAATCGTGGAGGGCATGAGACGAAGCCTTGAGCAGATGGCGACCACAGGCACAGTCGCGTTTGCCGATTTTCGGGAGGGCGGAGCTGAGGGCGTGGCCATGCTGGAGGAGGCCCTCGAGGGAAAGCCTCTTCTCGCATGCATTCTGGGGCGGCCTGGAGCCGGTCAGAAGGACGCACCCAAAAGCTGCTGGGGGCTAGGAATCAGCAGTACCCGTGATCTCCCGGAGGAGGTCGTCGGTGCTCTGGTGGCGCAGGCCCGGAGAGCCGGTCAGATAGTGGGAATTCATGCAGGCGAGGCTGGAAGGGATGACATACTGAGCGCTCTGGCCCTTCAGCCGGATTTTCTGGTTCACCTGAGCCGGGCGAGGGTGGATGACCTGAAATCTGTATCCAGGGCCGGCATCCCCGTGGTTGTGTGTCCCAGATCCAATCTCATGACTGGTGCAGGTCTGCCTGATGTGAAGATGATGGTGCACCAAGGCATCAGCGTCGCTGTTGGAACGGATAACGTCATGTTAAACTCTCCTGATATGTTTGAAGAGATGCATCTTCTAAACAAGGTTCTGCTGCATGACGATAGACAGGTATTTAAGATGTGCACGCTAAACGGTGCTAAGATAATTGGGCTCGATCAGAGGCTGGGCTCCATTCTGGAAGGAAAAGAGGCTAAAGTGATGATCCTGAACAAAAATTCGAATAACCTGTGGGGATCTGTGTCCCATCTTTCCAGCATTGTGAGACGGGCCGGGCCATCTGACATAATAGCTATCCTTTAGAGGTTAATCATGTTTGAGAATATTCTTGTGGCAACCGACGGATCAGAGCACGGATACAGAGCGGCCAATATAGCCTTGGACCTGGGAAAGATATCGGGCGGAAAGGTGACAGCCATTTATGTGGCAGACACCAATAGGACCAGCCATCTGCCTGATGATATGCTCCTCTTCAGCATCCGGGAGCTTCTGTTCAAAGAGGGAAAGGAGGCTCTTAAGCATGTTGAAGATCTGGCACGGGAGAAGGGCGTTGCCTATGAGGGCGTGGTAGTTGAGGGAAATCCCGGCAGCGAGATCATCAGCTACGCAGAGTCTGCCAAGATGGACATCATAATAATAGGGGCAGTGGGCAGGACTGGCCTCGACAAATTCTTGCTCGGAAGCGTTGCCGAGAAGGTAGTCAGAAACTCCAAGATCCCTGTTCTGACAATTCCGAGGGAGCGCACTTGAGCATTCTTGTCAAGGATATAATGGTCCGGGACGTGGCCTACGTCACCATCCCGGGCAGCAGGGACGATGTTCTGAAAGTCTTGCAGGACAGAAAGGTCTCCGGGGTTCCTGTTATCAAGAAGGGCGAGGTCGTGGGCATGATCACCAGGACCGACTTGCTCGGCAACCGTGAGGAAGACCAGACTGCTCTGCTAATGACTCGCGATGCAGTGGTGATCAGCCCTGAAAAGAGCATAGTTGAGGCTGCAAAGCTTCTCATCGAGCATGATATCCGAAGGCTTCCTGTGGTCGAGGAGAAGAAGCTTGTCGGAATCGTCACTGTTGCAGATCTGGTTCAGGTTGCTGCGGAACTGGACATCAAAGAGAAGGTCGAGCTTTATCTGGAGAAGGAGACATCTGTCCTCTGGAGCGAGATGCCCCTTCCAGTGGCAGGATCGATTATGGAGTTTGCGGCTGTTCAGGCCTGCCCTGTCATAGATACCAGCCTCAAGCTGGTGGGCATGATCTCTGACCGGGATCTCATCAAAGCTAGCGTGATCGAGGACACAGTCGAGAAGACTGATATGTCTGCGAACGATGGAGATGACGTCTGGATGTGGGATCGGATTATGCAGACCATCAGCAAGTACTACACAGTCTCCAGGATCCAGCTCAAGAACATACTCGTTCGTGAGGCAATGGTCGCGCCCATCACGGCTTTTAAAAAGGATGAGGTTGGCAAATGCGCGGCGACAATGCACAAGAACCGGATCGACCAGATGCCTGTGATTACATCCGGCGGAAAGCTTGTGGGGATGCTGAAAGACACAGATGTGTTGATGGCGCTTGTGAATAAGTGCTAAATGAAGTAGGATCTGATGAGCATCATCAAAATTTTCTGCTCTGCATCAGAAAACTCTATCTTCCAAAAGACAAATAAACTTGCACGCCCTCTCCTCGCGCATGTCTCGCTTTCTCGTGGTCCTCGGCACCACCTCCCACTCAGGCAAGAGCACTCTCGTAGCTGCCCTCTGTCGCCTTCTCTCTGATCGCGGCCTCAATGTCGCGCCCTTCAAGTCCCAGAACATGAGCCTCAATTCATGGGTCACCAAGAACGGCTCAGAGATCGGCATTGCCCAGGCGGTGCAGGCCTGGGCGGCCAGAGTCGAGCCCACAGAGTTCATGAACCCAATTCTTCTCAAGCCCAAGGGAGACCGCACCTCTCAGGTCATAGTCCTGGGGCGGCCAATGGCCGACAAATCTGCTGAGCAGTACTACCGTGATATCGAGGGTCTCAAAGGTGTGGTGGACCAATCCATCAGAGAGTTGGAGAAGGACTACGACTACATAGTAGTAGAAGGTGCGGGCGGAGCCGCGGAGATCAACCTTTTCGACCGCGATCTTGCCAACATCTACGTGGCCCGCAGTCTCCAGGCACCAATCATTCTTGTGGGCGACATCGAGCGGGGCGGTGTCTTCGCGAGCCTCTACGGAACAGTAGACCTCCTGCCTGACGACATCCGTCCGCTTGTTAAGGGTCTGGTTATCAACAAATTCCGGGGCGACCCGGCTATCTTGGGCACAGGCATGAAACGGCTTGAGGAGCTGACAGGCGTGCCGGTTCTGGGCGTCCTGCCATACCTCGACCTGGAAATTCCATCAGAGGACTCCGTCTCTTTGGGTGACAAAAAAGCAGCGTTTCCCGAAGGGCAGGTGGAAATAGCTGTAATTCGTCTGCCGCGCATCAGCAACTTCACTGACTTCGAGCCATTAGAGCGGCAGGCTCGTGTGAGATACGTGAGCCTCACCGATGATCTGGGCCACCCGGATGCGGTGATCATCCCAGGAACCAAGAACACAGTCTCCGACCTATTAGAGATGCAGGAGACAGGCATGGCCGAGCAGATCGTGTCGTTGCAGGATACTCCGGTTCTTGGCATCTGCGGAGGCTACCAGATGCTTGGTCGGGAGATCATCGACTGCGGCATCGAGGACACAGTGGGAACAGTTCCGGGCCTAGGTCTGCTGGATGCGGTGACCCGCTTCGATCTCTATGAGAAAAGGACTGTTCAGGTGAAAAAGACGGTCACGGGCGGCGGCCCCATCCTGGAGTCCATCATGGGTCAGGACGTTAGCGGCTACGAGATTCACATGGGAGTGACGTGCCCCAACGAGGCCAGCGCCTTTGGAGATGATGGCGCAGTCTCGAAGAGTGGCATTGTGATTGGAACCTATCTGCATGGCCTCTTCGACAACGAAAATTTCCGGGGGGCTTTCCTGGACTTTCTCAGACGCCGCAAGAATCCCGGTCAGGTCTCTTGCCAGGACCGCGTTCCTTCACGAAATGAAAATCCTGTGCAAAAGCCCTCGCCCTTTGCAGGACTCGCAACTGCTACTGCTGCCCATCTGGACATGAAACAGATCTGGAGGATGCTTGATCTGGATTAGATCTGTTTGACCTCCAGTTCCAACATACTTTTTATCTGGCAGAAATGCTTTCTCTCTTATGATGAAGCTGGGTGTGCTCTTCTCAGGCGGAAAGGACTCGGTCTTTGCCTGCCGTCGAGCATTGGAGAAGGATAGGGTAGCCTGCCTGATTACCATGGTATCCACGAACCCCGACAGCTACATGTTCCATACCCCGAACATCCGCCGCACCGACCTTCAGGCCGAAGCTATGGGCATTCCTCTTATCGCCTGGCCAACACATGGCAGAAAGGAAGACGAGCTGGATGACCTGACTCTAGCCATATCCGCGGCAAAAGACAGGTATGCAATCGAGGGGATTGTCACCGGTGCCATCGATTCAGTATACCAGGCAGCCAGGGTCCAGAAGATCTGCCGCGACCTCGACCTCTGGTGCTACTGCCCCATCTGGCAGACCAATCAGCTCGATTACCTGCGACTCCTGCTAAAAGAGGGCTTCCGTGTCATCATCTCCGGCGTCTATGCCTATCCCTTTGATGCAGAGTGGCTTGGAGCATCGTTAACCATTGAACGCATCGACCGGCTGGCAGCTCTGCAAAAGAAATACAAGATCAATCCCTCAGGAGAGGGCGGTGAGCTGGAGACCTTCGTCCTGGACAGCCCCATCTTCAAGAAGCGAATCGAGATACTGAAGTCCTCCTGCAGCTATGCCAACTATCGGGGGCATTTTGTTATTGAAGACATGAGGCTGGTGGACAAATCGATGGTTGATGGATTCCCTCAGATGAATGGGGGGTTTGCAGGAAACGATGATCTCGGAGATGAGGCGCGCCCCTCTCAGGATAACGTCACACTGCTGGTCGACCTATGCTCTGCCCCTGACTCCTTGTCTCATTACGAGTTCGTACATCCCATCAGAGATGCACTGGATGAATTGGGCTGCAGCACTCGAGTACTGCATTACTCTCAGGTCACAGAGGAGGCGCTGGACGCCTGCGATAGGATCATCCTCTGCGGAACAGCTCTGAAGGATATGGGCTATTCCGAGCATTTAGAGGCTTTCTCCTGGATAAAATGCCAAAAAAAGCCCATCCTTGGCATCTGTGCAGGCATGCAGGTGATTGCTGCGGTTTATGGCGGATCGGTTGTGCCCCATCCCCAGATAGGCCTGGTGAAGATGGAGATCCTCCGTGACAGTCCACTTCTCGGCGAGCCGTGCTTTATCGAGGGCTATCATCTCCATAATTATTCAGCGACTCTTCCTGACGGATTTGAGCTGATCGCCGGAAAGGCTAGCGCAGCAGATGCCTTCTATCACCCTGTCTTTCCCACCTTCGGCATCGTATTCCATCCTGAGGTGAGGTGCCGCTGGATACTTGAGCGTTTTGTCAGTCTTATTAATTCTTTTTAATCTGTCTTAACGACCCTCTGCAGCCGGAATTCTTCTTCCGACGAAACCGATTTATGTAATGAATCCTCACTATAATCCTGCTATGCAAGACTACTCCCTCAATCAGTTCCTGGCAATGGCCAAGACACCTTCTCTTGACATTGAGATCTGCGACGTGACCCTTCGCGATGGCGAGCAGATGCCTGGAGTGGTCTTTCGAGCTGATGAGAAGCTGGATATTGCTCTGAGGCTAGATGAGATCGGCGTTGAGGTAATCGAGGCTGGCTTTCCGGTAGTCTCTGCTGCGGAGATGAACGCAGTAAAAGAGGTCTGCAATCTGGGGCTTGATGCCAAGATCTCAGCACTCTCCCGCTCAGTCAAAAAGGATATCGATGCTGCCATAGAATGCGGCGTGGACATGGTCAGCGTCTTCATAGCTACATCAGATCTTCATCTCAAGCACAAGTTGCACATGAGCTGTCCCGAGGCCATATCATGCGCTCTGCAGACCGTCGAGTACGCCAAAGACCACGGCCTGATTGTGCGCTTCTCAGCCGAGGATGCCACGCGTACCGATTTTGAGATCCTCAAGAAGCTGTACAAGAAGGCAGAGGAGTACCATGCCGACTACATCAGCGTGGCCGATACAGTGGGAATCATGAATCCGCGCACCACCTACTACATGATCCGTGAGCTGAAAAAGGTCGTCAAGATCCCCATCTGCATGCATTGTCACGACGACCTGGGCCTTGCTCTCGCCAATACCCTCGCAGGAGCTGAGGCCGGAGCAAAGCAGTTGCATACCACTGTAAACGGCATTGGTGAGAGAAGCGGCAACACGTCTTTGGAGGAGCTGTTGGTGGCCCTGCGTCTGCATTATGGCCAGGGGGCTTACGATCTCACCAAGATCAAGGACCTCTCCAAGCTTGTCGAGGGATACTCAGGCGTCCCGGTAGCCAGGAATAAGGCTGTAGTGGGAACCAACGCTTTTGCCCATGAATCGGGAATTCATGTGGCCGCCGTCCTTGAGGAGCCCAGGACCTATGAGCTTTACTCTCCTGAGCTTGTGGGCGCTGCCAGACATATCATCATCGGCAAGCACACCGGAGCCAAGGCTCTCAAATATATCACCCAGAGGATGGGCTACTACCTGAAGGACAAGGAGCTGGGAGACCTATCCGAAAGGGTGAAGATGTGTAGCGAGTTCAAGCACCCCATAAACTGCGAGGAGCTTCGAAAGCTCATCCTCAATATGGAGAACATCGAGGTCATCTATCCTGGACCTTGATGCATTGAAGTGATCGAAGGGTATATCTTCAGTGATGGAGCAACTATTTTCATTATGATGCAGTGTTGAGGTGTAATCTGTGAAAGCTCTCATACTCTCTGGCGGCTCAGGCACGAGGCTGCGTCCTCTTACTTATTCTCAGCAAAAACAGCTCATACCAATAGCCAACAAGCCAGTCCTCTTCTATGCCATAGAGGATGTGATCGAGGCCGGAGCCGACGAGATCGGCATAATACTGGGCCCGAATAAGGACCAGGTCATAGATACTGTTAGATCCAAATCTTGGGGGGTGCCGATAGAATTCATATATCAAGGCGATCCTAAGGGCCTCGCTCATACCATATTAGTGGCCGAAAAGTTCCTTGATGACGATTTTGTGATGTACCTGGGTGACAACATCTTAAGGGATGGCATCGTCCGGCATGAAGAGCGGTTTAAGACGCTGAAAAGCGATGCCAGTGTGTTGCTCACAAGGGTCGAGGATCCTCAACGTTTCGGAGTTGCCGATCTCAATCCCGATGGAAGCATCAGAATGCTGGTGGAGAAACCCAAAGTTCCTCCTTCAAATTATGCATTGGTTGGCGTCTACTTCTTTAAGCCGCTAATAATCGATGCCTGTAAAGCCATAAAACCCTCTTGGAGAGATGAGTTGGAGATAACCGATGCCATTCAGTGGCTCATTGAACAGGGATACAAAGTTGATGCCTCTTTTGTTGAGGGATGGTGGAAGGATACGGGCAAGCCTGAGGATATCTTCGAGGCCAATCGCCTGATCCTGGATGATATCTCGACAAAAAATGAGGGCCAGATCAATAAATCTCATGTGATGGGCCGGGTTGTTATTGAGAAAGGCTCTCTGATTGAAGGATCGGTGATCAAAGGGCCTTGCATAATTGGTGCTCGCAGCGTGATAAGTGACTCCTACATAGGTCCATATACTTCTGTAGGAGATGGCTGCCGGATCAGTGGGACTGAGGTGGAAGACTCCATAATTATGGATGACAGCACGATATCCAAAGCCGGAAAAGTCGTGGAGAGCCTGATCGGCAGAAACGTCAGAGTCCAGGAAGGGTTAGCGCTTCCCAAAGGCAATAGACTCATCGTTGGCGATAACTCCGATATTTCATTGTGATTGAAGTCAACTGCCGCGCCCTAAAGGACGCGGCTTGCGACTACGATAATGGTGTGTCACATTCGGCTGGTTGACAAGACAGCCTACTCAGGCAAGATATACCCGCCTGAGCAATGTTTCGAGATGCGTTGAGGTCAGCATGGAGTTCAAAGCCACATTTGCGGCAACGGAAAGCAGAACCCTCACGGTTTCCTTTGTAGGTATGCCCACAGTTAGAGCACTTCTGAGAAGTGTATCTAGCATCCACAAGCAGAACATGTTTTCCAAGAGCCTCAGCTTTGTAGCCGATAAACTGCTCAAGCTGGTAGAAAGCCCAATTATTGAGCTTGCGGTCGAACTCTTTGCCTCTTCGCTTCTGAACTCGGATCTTGCTCAAGTCTTCAAGAGCAAATACAGTATATTCCGAGTTTACAACTTGCTTGGATATGCAGTGGTTAATATCAGTCACAAACCGTCTTTCCTTACCGGACATTCGCTTAAGCTTGCGTTTGGCCGAGCGGGTGCCTTTGGACTGCAACTCTTTACGAAGATGGGCATAACGAGCACGCCTATTCTTGATCTTCTTGGAGTTGAAAAATCTGTTATCCGAGCTGACTGCAATATTAACTATCCCGCGATCTATCCCAAGAACATTGAGCGTAGTGACTTTTTCGGGGTCGCTATGCTCAAGAGATATATGCAGATAGAATGTTTTGTTTCTGCGATCATAAGAGATTGTCGAGGACTTGATCCCCCAACTAAGATACTTTCCGTAATGCAATGGCACAAAGAACGTTGCCTTGAGTCTTCCTTTGGTGCTGGCGATTGTCGCCAGACCATGGATCATGTTCACGGTAATAACTCTCTGATTATATCTCATCGCAGAGAGCTGCTTTCGTTCTGGAAGCGTTTTACATTTGACTGCTTTGAGAGCTTCGCAAGCGCAATCTCTTGCTCCCTGCACCAGGGAAGAAGGCAATTCTGGAATGCTTTGACGGGTAGGCTTGTAGGTCGCATTGTGGTTATTAACCTTGTTCCAAGATTGGTTCTCGAATCCCCATTTTGCGGAGAGGGAGAATGCTTCGGAGTAAGCTCTCATCGTATCGAGAAGAGACTTGCAATCCTGGTTAGCCAACCTAAGCTTGAATGTTATCGTCCTAAGCATTGTCATATATGCAGGTGATCATAATGTATAATTGTCTTGGTCAAAACTCAAGAGGTGATAAGCACGCGCTCCTCCCCACCCTTAAGGATGGGGTCTCCGCGCTGCTACGAAGATGAAACTTCTTGTTACTGGCGGTCTAGGGTTCATAGGCAGCAATTTCATAAGATTGATGTTGCACGAACGCGATGACTGCCGAATAGTCAATATTGATGCCCTGCGCTATGGCTCCAACCCGGACAACCTGTCAAGCTTTGTTGGGAACAGCAGATACGCCTTCCAAAATGGAGACATTGCTGACGCAAAGTTCATGGCCGGCTTGATCAAAGATGTAGATGCCGTAGTCAGCTTTGCAGCAGAGACTCATGTGGATAGATCTATTGCGAATCCCGAATCATTTCTGCACAGCAACGTTGGAGGAGTATTTAATCTGCTGGAGGCACTCAGACGTCACAACTCTTCTGCCAGGTTTGTGCAGGTATCCACTGATGAGGTTTATGGAGACATAATGGATGGCTCTTTTACAGAGAAGAGCACTTTACAGCCTTCATCGCCTTATTCTGCCAGCAAGGCGGCGGGAGATGTTTTTGTTCAGGCTTATGCTCGAACTTATGGCCTGCATGCCATGATCACCAGATGCACCAACAATTATGGGCCGTATCAGTTTCCGGAGAAGTTGATTCCAAAGACCATCCTGCGAGCTAGATCTGGCCTGAAGATCCCTATTTATGGCACAGGGCAGAATGTGAGGGACTGGATCTACGTAATTGATCACTGTCGAGCAGTGGAACAGGTCCTGATGAAAGGCCGCAAGGGTGAGATCTATAACATCTCGGCCTCTGAAGAGAAGAGCAATCTGCAGGTGGTGGGGACCATTCTCCAAATGCTTGGCAAGAGCGAAGATCAGATCGAGTTTGTTGAAGATCGGCCAGGCCATGATGCCAGATACAGCCTGGACTCCACGAAGATCAGAAACGAACTGGGCTGGCGTCCTCAGGAGAACTTTGCAGATGGGATCAGAAGGACTGTGAACTGGTATCTGCAGAATGTTGAATGGTGGAAGCCTCTCATGGATGATCGGTTGCTGAGTCCTGCTCCCTGGAAACTTAACTGGTGAGACCAATGAAGCTATTGATAACCGGAGGAAGCGGGCTCTTAGGGAGCAAGGTCGCCGAGATTGCCCTGGCCAGGGGTGATGAGGTCTTTTCCGGATATGCGCATAATCTGCCTGAGTATGGAAGAGCTGTGAAGTTTGATCTTCTCGACGAAATGAGCATATCTGAACTGGTTGGCCAGATTGAGCCAGAGGTTATTATTCACAGCGCGGCTCTGACGGATGTAGACCGATGCGAACGCGAGAAGGAGCTGGCCTACAAAATGAACGTCGAGGGCACGCGAGCCCTGGCAAAGGCCGCTGAAAAGTCCGCATCGTTTATGATATATGTTTCCACAGATTATGTATTTGATGGAAACCGCGGGATGTATTGCGAAGATGATCGCACAGATCCCGTAAGCTATTATGGCCTCTCCAAGCTCAAAGGCGAGCAGTTTTGCACAGGATGCATCGCCAGAACCTGCGTTATCTATGGCAGCCGCCCGGCCAGCGGCAAAGTCAATTTTGCTCTGTGGCTGCTAAACAGTCTCAAATCCGGAAAACCGGTTCGAGTGGTCACAGATCAGTTCATAACCCCCACATTGAATACCAATCTGGCGGCAATGGTCCTGGAGGTGGCGGATAGACGGCTGGCCGGAATTTATCATCTGGCAGGAGCTACCAGGATATCCAGATACGATTTTGCAAGGCTTATGGCTGATGTATTTGATCTTGATTCAAGCCTCATCATTCCTTCCAGGATGGCAGACTTGAAATGGGATGCTAAACGGCCGATGGATTCATCACTGGCGACATACAAGGCAGATCGGGCGCTGATGGAGAAGCCTCTTTCAGTCGAAGTGGCCCTGAAAACTCTGAAGGATGAAATTTCTAAAAATGGGGTAAGATAATGCTTCCGGGAATAGTCATAAAGCCTTTGAGGAGATTTGCCGATGAGCGTGGTTTCTTCACAGAGATCATGAGGGCCGACTGGAAGGATGTAATACAGGATGAAATCGTTCAGGCCAATATGTCCGTGAGCTACCCGGGTATGGTGCGAGCCTGGCACAGGCACGAACGGGGGCAGGTCGATCATTTCCTGGCAGTCAGGGGCGCAATGAAGATCTGCGCCTATGATGATGAAACTCAGGAGCTTGACGAGATCATATCTACTGGAGACAATCCTCAGGTCGTCAGGATGCCAGGGCACTACTGGCATGGATTTCGGGTCGTTGGAAATGAGCAGGCCACGCTGGTCTATTTTGTGAACCGGCTGTATGATTATTCGAGTCCGGACGAGGAAAGACGGCCCTGGAATGATCCGTCAATCCTTCCAGCGACGATCAATGGCAAGAAGGATGATCGTTGCGGAAAGCCCTGGGACTGGTTCGGACCGGCGTTTAAGTGATCTCTTGTGAATACCATCCAGAGGATCGCTAAGAATACCTTCTTTTTACTGATCTCAAATGTAATTGGATTTGTACTAAGCTTCTTTTTTTTAATGTACAGCACTCGCTATCTGGGTTCAGATCGGTACGGCATATTATCATTTGCTATTGCTTTTGCTTCCATTACTCTCTTTCTGGCAGATATTGGGATAGCATCCGTGATCATCAGAGATGTTGCAAGAGATAAAGCCCGGACGCAAAAATATCTTGCTAATTCTGCATTTCTAAAAATTATCCTGGCCGTAGTAACCCTTGTGAGCACGGCTGTCATAGGCTTTGCCTTGAACTATCCGTCATCTACCATGCAAGTTGTGCTTGTGATATCCCTCTCTCTCATCATCGTCTCTTTTTCTGGCATCATAAGTTCAATTCTACAGGCATATGAAGTGATGGAATATCTCTCATTGGGCAGCATAATCTATAATCTAGCGATGCTGATTCTCGCTTTGCTGGCGATTCATTCTGGCATGGATGTCTATGGTTTTTCATACGTTTACCTGATCTCAAGCATAATTTCTCTAGGCTATTATGTGGTGGTGGCCCTAAGAAAGATCCCATTGCCTAAATGGGAGATCGACTTTGCGCTCTGGAAATATATCATAAAGGAAGCCATACCATTTGGCCTGTCTTTGGTATTCGTAAGAATATATTATTATATCGATACAATAATGATCTCTTTAATGGTCTCAAATCCCAATGATGCAATGGGGTGGTACAATGCGGCTTATCGGATGGTATTGGTCTTGTCCTTTATTCCCGTGACCTTTTTGGGATCGATATATCCGGTCATGTCCAACTATTTTGTCACCTCTGATAAATATCTAGGTTTTATATTTGAGCGGTCCTTCAAGTATCTGATGGCAATAGCCATTCCTATCGGCGTAGGAACTACTATCTTGGGAAATCAATTAATCCTTTTAATTTATGGACCTGACTTTGTGCCCTCTACAATTGCCCTCCAGATTTTAATATGGTCCGAAGTCTTGATCTTCTTAAACGCTGTATTTGGCAATCTCTTCAACTCCATTAACCGGCAGGCGATAGTTGCAAAACAGACCATTCTTGCTACTGTATTGAATATAATATTAAATCTCGTTTTGATACCAAAATACAGTTATGTAGGCGCAAGCGCGGCAACTGTAGCTACTCAGCTTTTTGCCTTTCTCTTCTTGCTCTATTTCGCTTCCCGCGCAGGTTATTCATTTCCAGGACATATGATCATTCACCTCTCCAAGGTCCTATTTGCATGTTTTATAATGGTGTTATTCATTAAACTATTCAGCGGGCTTCCTCTATTGCTCTTGATATTAATCGCGGCAGTCGTCTATCTTATAATAATAATCATCACGGGCTTGGCTGACAGGATCGATATTCAGATGGCAAGGCAGCTATTTGGCGGAATAAAGGCACATGGTAGCAGGAAAGAGACTTGACTCAACATTGTCACATTGCTTGGGGCTGTCTGATATATCAAGGATATCAAGGGAAAAACTATAATATGATTCAAGCATGCCTGGAACAGAAACCGTCGGAGAAGGACTCGTCGGAGAAGGACTAGATCAGAAATGAGGGTTGCTATTTTCCATAACCTCCCCTCAGGTGGAGCAAAGAGGGCTTTATGGGGGAATGTCAGGTATTTGAGTGCAGCAGGATGCTCTATCGATGTCTTTGTTCCATCGACGGCTGACGAGGATTTCCTGCCCCTGAGACAATTTGCCAATAGCGTAACTGTAATACCCGTCCATCCGACGCCTTTTGGGTTAGCAAAGTCCGCGATTAAGCATTTATTTCCAAGAGGATTGTTATCATTAGCGGACCTAGAAGAGGCGCAAAAGAGGATAGCTGATACCATCAATATGGGTGAGTATGACATTGCGTTTATAGAGCAAGATCGGTATACGATGTCGCCATTTATTCTCAAATACCTCACCTTGCCACATGTATATTTTTGCCAACAACCTCGTCGGTCTAATGAAGCCATACTTAAGATCCTCGGCAAAACAATCGACATAAATTTGATCGAAAGGGCTTGGACTGGATATTGTATTCCGAGACTTGACTCTATTGATAAAGAGAATGCTTCCCATGCCAAGATGATACTCTCTAATTCATGCTTTTCAAGTGAAGCAATTCTCCGAGCATATGGCAAGAATTCTTTTGTATCTTATCTTGGTGTGGACACAGAATTATTCCGGCCATTGAAGTTGGAAAGAGAGCCATATGTATTATCGGTTGGTTCTATAGTTCCTGAGAAAGGATTTGATTTCATTATAAGAGGTATAGGGTTGGTTGATAAAAGAATTCGTCCAAGTCTCATTATTGTGAGCAATTCCAATAGGCCTGTGTACAGGGACTACCTCATGAGGCTGGCTGCTGAGAATGGAGTTAATATCGAGATAAAAATCCTAATAAGTGATTTGGAGCTTGCGAGGCTTTACAGCAAAGCTCAATTATGCGTGTATGCATCTTATCTTGAACCATTCGGCCTTGTGCCATTGGAAGCTATGGCTTGTGGGACACCAGTAGTGGCCGTTAGAGAAGGTGGGGTGAGGGAGAGCGTGGTTCACAATGTGTGTGGACTGCTTACTGATAGGGATGAGCGAAAATTTGCTGAAGCAGTATCTCAGCTTCTTCAGGATAACGAAAAGCATCAGCACATGAGTTGCAAGGCAATCGACATAGTCTCAAACTTCTGGACATGTGAACAGGCTGCACAAAGACTAATTCAGCATATGCGATATTCTATAAAAATGCAATGAGCCGGGATAGCTGATGCGATGTAGTGCCTTTTGTCCGCTAATTCTAAATAGTGGGACACCGACATAGCGCGAATTGTCAATCCATTGGTGATTTGAATTTATGGCAGTTTCTCCATACAATCCTACGAATCCAAAAGTCTCTATCGTAATTCTGAACTGGAATGGGTGGAGGGATACCATTGAATGCCTAGAATCTTTATATCAAGTTGATTATGATAATTATAATTTGATACTAATAGATAACGGTTCGGAGAACAGTTCCCTTGAAGAGATAAGGGCTTATTTAGGCGGGACAAAACCAATTGCATCCAAATACGTCGAATATATATCCGAAAATAAGCCGTTAAAGATATTGGAGTACACAAATAGTGAGGTCGAGTCCGGAGGTGGAAGAGAGGATGAAATTGCCGATCTGCCTTCCCGCGAAAAAGTAGTAATAATAAGAAACGATAAAAATTACGGTTTTGCCGGAGGAAATAATATTGGGATCAGATATGCACTTAAATCCCAAGACCCGGAATATATTCTGCTATTAAACAACGATACAGTGGTCAAGAGTGACCTTCTAAATAAACTTGTAAACGCCATCGATGGTGATGAGCGTATTGGTTTTGCCGGCCCTATCGTTTATAAATATGATAGCAATGGTCGGACTGATCTCATAAGCGTGGCTGGCGTAAATCTCATCATGAGCCGAGGCAGTTATCGACGCATTGGCTCTGAAGAGGTAGATCGAGGCCAGTATCATTCTACCGCGACGGTGGATAGTCTTGAAGGATCGTGTTTATTGATCAGAAGAACTGCATTGGAGAAAATTGGTCTTTTAGATGAAAGCTATTTTCTCTATTGGGAAGAGACCGATCTGTGTCGGAGGGGCTTTGAAGCAGGTTTTGGCTGCATCGTTGTTCCAACCACTGGCATATGGCATAAGGTCTCCACGTCGAAGCCCCGAGCAATGGTAACATACTATAAGACAAGAAACAGGCTATGGTTTGTGAAAAGTCATGCCACAAAGGAGGAGCTTGTCTCTTTTCTCTGCTATTTCTGTCTCTTTCAGTTTTGGGCAACCATCGCAGGATACATTTATCGACAGGAATTTGCGAATTTATCATCATTTTTGAAGGGAGTTTTACATGGCATTATTCCGAAAGAGCAGTTAAAACCAATGGCAAAATCGGCATCGAGATGAATAACGATGATTGACTGCAAAATCCTGATGTTGTTGCCCATTTGCGAAAGCCCTGTTACGGGCGGGGAGATCTATAATCGCAAGCTATACGACTATCTGAGGTCCAAGTACGTCACAGTGGAGAACATCACCTGGCAGACTAAGCCTCACAATACAAAGCTTCAGTTCTTCTTGAATTCCTTGGAGCAAAATCTGTCTTCATTGAAATTGCTGAAGCGGCTAGAAGGCAGAACGATAATTCTTGAGGACATTTCTACCAGCTCCGACCTATTCCTTTTTAATTTTTTAACCATATTTACAAGGCGGCTTCTGGGCAAGGAAGTTCGTGTGATACCAATCGTCACCCACCTTTACGCACCCCTGGCTAAAGGGCGATTGAATAAGTGGCTCAAGCTTTATGAAGAGCGCATATTCCTAAACTGTGCGGACGGGATTATTGTCATTAGCGAATTCACTAAAAGCTCCGTCGAGATCCTCATGTGCCATTCCACTGATATGGTTGTGGCCTATCCAGGCTTGAACGTCTCTTCCATAAGATTGTCAGGTGAGTGTGTCAAGGATAAAGAGAATTTGCATCTGCTTTTTGTAGGATACATTACGTCTCGAAAGGGTGTGGATACGCTCATCGACTCATTTCGGATTCTGGTTATAGACTATGGTATTCGTAACCTGATATTGGACCTGGTTGGCGATATAACCCGCGATCCGAGCTTTTTTCGTGAGATCGCACATAGCAGCGAAACTGCAGGAATCCGGGACAAAATTCGCATTCATGGCCGGGTCGAGGCAGATGAACTGGAGAGACTTTATGCAATGGCGGACATCTTTGTCTTTCCGTCTCACTGGGAAGGTTTCGGCATGGTCTTGATAGAGGCCATGTATAACCGTCTGCCAATAGTGGCAACCAATGCAGGAGCAATACCTTTTCTTGTTAAGGACGGGGAAAATGGCATCCTGGTGCCTGTTAGAGACTCAGAAAAGCTTGCCAAATCAATAAAAAAGCTGATAGAATCCCCCGAACTCAGGCGCAGCTTCGGCGAATCCAATTATCAGCTGGCCATCCAATTCAACTGGAATAAATCCTTCTCTAATATCGAGAGCTTTCTCGATAAGTCCTTTGATACTTAAAACGTTCGTATGATATCCAAAAAGCTTACTAACTAGTTCCTTTATTGAAATCTTGGTTTGATAGGAGGATTTGAGTTTTGAGCATGCTGGTCGCAGGGGGCGCGGGATTTACCGGGTCCAATTTGGCAGAGGGGCTCTCGGATGCATGCGGTTATGTGGCGGTACTGGATAACATGCATACCGTAGAGGCTTATACCTTCAACCAGACGATTGAGAATGCAAATGAGCTTCTTCAATTCAATATAAAATAGGATGTGAGTGCCCTTGGATTTTACAGATAAAAATATATTAATAACTGGAATTAGTGGATTTGTTGGATCGAGGATGGCCAGTGTGCTTGTAGACCGGGGTGCCAACGTCTTCGGCATGCTGCGCCGCCGGGCGGATGGCAAAACCCCTCATAACATGAAGCGACTGAATCTGGGAAATGAGGTTCGGCTGGTGGAGGGTGATCTGGAGAGCATATCGAGCATAGGAAGCGCCATAACCGCCAGCGAGCCGGATATAATCTTTCATCTGGCGGCTCAATCGTTTGTTCCCAGGTCATTTGTCGATCCCAATGAGACAATGCTATGCAACTGCTGGGGTACATCGAATCTCCTGGAGGCCGTAAGGATAAAAGAAGTGGACCCCATAGTGGTTTTTGCAGGGAGCAGCGAGGAGTACGGCATGGTGCTCTCCTCCGAAGAGCAATACAAAAAGGCATTGGAGAAATATGGCACTTTATTCCCTGCTCCAATGCAGATGCCCGAAGTGCCCATCGCTGAGACAAATCCGCTCCGGCCCATGTCTCCTTATGCCGTAAGCAAAGTTTACGGCGATTTTCTGATGAGGAACTACTGGTACTCTTATGGAGTCAAGACCATAATCTCCAGGGCATTCAACCATGAGGGTGCGGGCAGAGGCAATATGTTCGTAACATCGGTTGCCACTGCCCAGGTTATGAAACTGAAATTCGGGGAGCAGGAAGCCATAACCATAGGAAATGTCAACGCTTTTCGCGACTGGAGCCACGTGGATGACGTCATAAACGGCTACCTGCTTCTGACTGAGAAAGGCAAATACGGAGATGTGTACAACCAGGGCTCCATGAGGACCAACTCCGTGATGAGCTATCTGCTGATGAGCCTTGAGGAAGCGGGCTATCCGGTCAGCAAGATCGAGACATTCAAGGGAGATAAGGTCGTAGCACAGCCCAAC
>Ga0074195_1001099_pt1 | contig 41610 bp, 73 predicted proteins | sample EPASupsiteHSE623_FD_64525 | JGI IMG/M metagenome (GOLD analysis project Ga0074195, IMG submission 64525) | Bioremediated contaminated groundwater from EPA Superfund site, New Mexico - Sample HSE6-23 | ecosystem: Environmental > Aquatic > Deep subsurface > Groundwater > Contaminated ...
GGTCTCCCCCGCGTTGAGGTACGGATCCCCCGCCAGCCACAGGCCCCGGCCTTTGAGCCAGTCGGGGATCGGCTGCAACGTGTATTGCAGTGTGCTCCAATTGGTGTAGATGATTGGGTATCGGCCTGTGCGAGACTTCACGACTTCCGAAAACTCGTTGATCAATTCCAGACTGCGTGCGCGGGGTGGCAATTCTGGGTAGTTGGCGTTCGGTCGCTCGAAGTCGAACACCGGCGGCAGCTCACCCGGGTCGGAAGTTAGCAGAGAGCAAAAATATTCGGCCTGATTTTTAGCAGACTGCGTACCCGGTCGCATGTCGAACATATGATAGGCCCCACGCGGGAGGCCGGCTGCTTTTGCGTTGGCCCAATTCACGCGAAAGTCGGGGTCAGGATAAACGTCCTGACTGGCCCGGATGAACGCGAACCGTGCGCCGTTGGCTTTGGCCTTGTTGAAGTCTGGTGTCTGACTTGTGCTATTACTATCTTGCCAGACGCTGATATCAATTCCGAGTGTGTGGGTCATGTGTCCTCTTTCGCAAATATTTTCGCCGCGCGATTGGCGTGCAATACAACATCAACTGTGTCAAGCGGTATTTTTTCACGTCTGGGTCTTTTGACATTTTTACCAGCGCGTCGTATAGCGTGTAGTAGGTCATTCTTCCACCTGTTCAAATTTTATCCCAAGTTCATGCAACACCCTGCTTACAATATCAAGCCTTGCGCCGCAACAACTTTCGATTTTCGCAATCATGTATGGGGTGGTCTCAGCCCGACGTGCAAGTTCTGTATAAGTCATGTTGGCTTTTTGCCGGGCATAAAATACCGCGTCGCCAATGTCAAGCAATAACCTTTGCTCAGACGCGGCCCGTTGGTATTCTGGGTCTTTATCCCATTCGGCTTTTAGCTGTTCAAACGTTCTTATAATGCGCTTTTGTTCGGTGGTGAAAACAACGCCAACACCTTGCAATGGGTCTACTTCATCATTTGTGTTTGTCATCCTTGCACCCCAATCACCGGCATCAGGTGGTCAATCATCCATTGCACGCCCGGCCCGTAGATAATCGGTTTGCCGTCATCCTGACCGCATACGCCAACGTCACCGCCCAGCACGGCAGAGATCAGTGCGCCGAATAGCCGTTTCTCACTCACCCGCAGATCAACGCCCGGATACGCCACCCCGCCGCGCAGAAGGATGTTGCGCAATGTCTGTCCATCAATCCACAGTTCACGTGCGCCGTTGTCGTCTTTGGCCGCCGATTTGATCTCCAACACCATGTCCCAAGAAACAAAAGGAGCCTGTAAACTTGCACAGGCTTCGAAGGTGTATCCGCGTTCGCCTTCCTCGACGAAGCGATAAAGCTCGTCAAGGTCATCCGGCCACTCAATAGGGTCGTCGAAGTGCGGCGGTGGGTTGGTCGGCTTGACAACCTCAGCCGGTGTGACTTGCACCACTGGCACGGGGGTGTCAAGCACTAGCACATCGTTGCCAGCCGCGTAGGGGCGCATAAAGCCCGCGCTGAAAATGGCGACGAACAACACGACGAGCAATACAACGGTAATCTTTTTCATTTTGTCCTCTCTCTATGCTGTCTTATCCTTGATTCTACCCAGCGCAAACAGGGCTATTTCTTTGTCAATCAGACTGCCGCTGTTTTCGTGGTAGTGACCGTCTATATTATTGTAGCACAATAATAGTTTATTGATACAGTCACTTACAAAATAGATAGAGGTCAAATCCTCAATTTGCGCCCTCGGCGCGCCCGCCTGCTGTAATATGCTGACTTCCTCTTGCAGTAGCGCGGTGATGGTCATCTGCATAGCCCTGATCGTGCTATTCATCGCTGCCGCCCTCGGTAAGCTCATTCATATTGCGCTCAGCGAATGGGATCTGTAACGTTTCCATGATCTGATTGATGTTGCCGAGTTGCGGTTTGACCGTGCCAGGCTCCGCAAGCAGGTTGATCATTGCGGCAATGTCACCGCCGTTCCAACCCGTCAGGAATTGCACCCGCGATTTTTCGGCCTGTTCGCTCAGTCTGCGCATCCAGTTTTCTGGCTCTTCGGCTTCCAACATCTCGCGCGTATATGGTTTGGTCTCCCCCGCAATTTTCATCAGCGCTGATATCTCGCGCATCCTGCCGGATAACTCAAACTTTTGTTCTGCCATGCGTCGGCGCAGTTTGCGCAGTTCGATTTCATCCCGGCGGCCCTTGAATATCTTTTTTTCGATGGCGTCGATGTCACACTGGGTCAGTTCGATATCATCCCGCATGTTCTCGACGGCGAACAACAAACCGCGCAATTCCGTGAGTAATTGTTCACGTTGTCTGCCCGGCATGTTGTGCTGACCAACCACCTGCTGCCGCAAAATGTGATTGGATCGCGGCTGATTGAGCGCTTCCATCTCGGAGAACAACGCCCGGATTTTCATGGTCGCTTCGTCAAACTCTGCGTTTGTAATCTCATTCATTAGTACGCTCCATTGTTGGCATAGGCCGCGCGGTTTTTGCCGGTCGCAAGCGCAGCGCTGACTGCCGCCGCATAGGTCTCGGTCGAAAGCGTGAAGCTGGTGCTGTTTGCGCCCGAGCTTGAATCACCACACATATAACCCACACCCAGCCCGTCACAGATACCAGCGGCATAGCGGTGGGTATTCGGCGCGGTGCTGGTCACAGTTGATACTGTCCCGGTAGCGTAGGCCACTTTATAAGATCGGTTGGATACCCCGTCGTTATTGACCAGATACCCACCCGAGACGGGAAACGAAATACCTGCCCAACGATCAGAGATTACCGCCGCAGTTCCCGGATTGGTAATTGTTTCGTCCGTCGCAATGGTCGTGCGGTAGATGGATGCAGACGCGCTGTCACCCCTGAATGTGTAAATGTATGTCCCGTCCGAGACGTGCGTCGGAGATTTTGTCCCTGTCGGCAGCGAATAGCTTGCAGCGGCGCGGGTATAAGTCGAGTAATCCACCCGCGTGATGGTGGAAAGCCCGGTCGAGCCGTTCTGCCCGCCCATCGTGAAACCACGGTACTGCCCGTTTGCGCCAGAGCCGAGCGAATCAGTCTGCGTTGACAGGTCTGCGCTGGCCTGAGCCGCGGTGGTATCGGTGGCAAACGTACACAGATAAGCGGCTGTCGTCTGTGCTGCGCCGGAGTTGCCCCCGATGGACAATGCCGAGATTGTGCCATACCCGTTACCGCCGTGACGCTCACGGTTGGCCGGGAGATTTGCCCCTGCCACGCCTGCCCATGTGCCTGCCGCAAAATTAAATTTCTGGCTGTCGTTTGTTGCCGCCGCAAAATATCCGCCCAGCGCATACCCGGCCCCGGCGGTGACGGCCTGTGAGTAACCCTGTATCAGTTGCGCCTTGACCAGCCCGGCAGATCCGGCGGATTTATTCGCCACGGCCAGAGCGAACACGCCCGGCCCCTTGAAATATCCGGCGCTGATAGCCTCTTTGACTGTCCCGGACTGCATCAAGAATTGACCCCGGCTGACGGCTGCGCTGCTGCAATTGACGTTAACGATCAACCCAGACACCATGTACACGCGCCCGGTAGCATCGTTGGCAATGGTCTCAGCCGCAACGCCACACACCCGCAGATCGCCCAAATTGGCCGACGTGGTGAAAGCGGCATCAGCGGAGGTGTACCAGACCAGCACGTCACCAGCGGCTACAGACCCGCCGCTCTTGTTGGTCATCAATACGGTGATCTCGTCGTAAAGGTAGGTGAATGCATCTCGAACATAAGTGTTAAACGTTGAAGCGGTTGGGGTTTCCCCAGCTACCCACGTTCTAGGTGTAGGCCACGTTGCCATAAATAACCTCCTAAAATCCTATTGTTGCAGTTGTGCCAATCTCGCCGCGCCCAACCACGCCCAAGAGCCAGTATTGACCCTGATCCAGTTCTGCTTGTTTCAAGTGCCATGTAAATTTTACCAGCGGGCCGGGAGCGATTTCAAAAGATATTCCATTGACGTAATACAGTTCACTTGTTGTCCCGGTTACATCTTCGGTAATGGTCACGGCATCCCCCGGCTCAACATCCAGAAAGTAATCCATCATCGTAATTGATTTATTCGCAACAAGGGTGATCGAATCCAGACTGGTGTTGTTCAGCGCCTTGTAACGGGACAAGATAACATCTGCAAAGTCTTTTGCAATATAAATACTGGACTGGTATTTCATATCAATGTTGAGCAAATACGGTCCAATTTCCGCAATGCTGGTGGCATCTTCTGCGGTATAACTTACCGGCTCTTCGCTATAAATCCCAATGCCCCGCGCCCGCAGATACACCACCCAACCAGCCCGCGCGCCCGTATTTTGCAGTGAGTAATGCGCGCCGGTTGTGCCATAAGTCGCCGTAACGCTCATGTTTGCGGTCAGGTCGTCCCCGTCGCCATCCTCAGCGCTGTTGAATGTGTAATCACCGCTGGCAGGTGTCTGCATGTCAATACCAGCCGTACGCCGGTTCGCATCGGTTGGATCGGTGTAGGTTACATCAATAGTTGCGGTATCGCCGACGTTGATGTAAATTTTACGCTCAAGCACAAACAAATCCACGTATCCGGTATCTTGCGTGCGTGGGTAGACGGTGGCCTTGACCCGGTTATACTTACTGGCGTTGTAAGATGCGGCTGCATCCCGAAATGAATTGCTGATCGTTGCCATACTGGTTGGGGTGGCATTGCGGGTGTTGCGTCCTTCAACGGTCAGGATTTCATCAGATGACGACGACCGCCGGATATACACATAACCCCATTCTGACATAACTGCTTTGCCAATTTCAGCCAGTGCGCGCGTGCTGCTGCGGGTGGTGTCAAACACCGCGTCAAAAGTGCTTGCGCCCGCGTAAAAGTTTGTTGACAACGGTGCAAGCGGCATATTGTTGATGACCAGTTGGACAACTTCGCCAACGTCTTTGCTGGTTTCGTATTCTGGCAGCTCTAATTCGTGTATGGCGAGTTGTTCCATCCAATCCAGTACGGTCACTTCAACCCGGTTGACGTTCAATCGCCCCGGAGTAATTTTGATCCCGTTGGTCGGGATGCGCCCATAAAAGCGCGTGCGCGTTTTGGCCCCATAGGTGACGCGCAGTCGGATAAGTAACCCCGGCCCAAAACCAGAACGGCAGCTTGCGTGACCCGGAACATAATAACCGACGGTCGCCGAGTAAAGCGAGAATGTTAGTTTGCCCGTGTCGCCGATCCTTGAAAGCGCGTCATTGCCCATGATCCCATAACTGCCACGGGTAGCGGGCGCTTGCAACACATCGGCGGTAAAATCAGTCCAGTTCACGCCGTCAAATTTTGCCTCATATGCAAGGGTTGGATAGACTGACATTATTGCGCTCCCAATCCAATCTGTAACATTGCATCCCTTACCGCGATGCCGATCTCTTGGGCGGTGGCCGGGCGAGCCATATCCAACAACATATCCATGACGTTGGTTTGTTGTGATTGCACCTGCGCCGGGATGTTTGCCTGAATGCCGCCAGTGTTCATCACCGGGTTAAGGTTTGCCTGCGCGTTGAAGTCTGGCAAACCCGTTTTTGACACCTTTTTCAGCGCGTCATTGATACCGAGTAAGCCGATCTCAAAAGGTGTCGGGCTGCCAGGTGTCAACCAATCCGGCAGCTTCAGGCTGTTGATTTTCTGCGCAAGGCTGGCAATCCACCCGGTCGCTTTTTCAATGGCCTTATTCAGCCCGTCAAAAGCCGGTTTCAGTTTGGTGTCGATCCATTCCGCAATCTTCTTGATGATTGGGCCGAGGTTCCCGTCGAGCCAGGTGAATAGCTTTTTGGCCGCCGGAACAAGAATATTTTGCCACAGAGCCGCCAGCGCTTCAAAGGCTTTACCGAGTACCGCGCCGACCAGCGTCCCGAGTGCGGAGAAGAACGGGAATAAGACCGTACTCATCCACGACCACACCGCCATGATAGCGGGCAGTAAAACGGTTGTCCATGTGGTTGATAACCAGTTGAGCGCAAGCGGGATATTGACCTGTAACCATGTGACCAGCGCATTGAACGCTGGTTTGATCGTTCCCTCCCATACCTGTGTGAGCGTGTCACGAATGCCCCAAAAGTTTGTCGTCCATGCGGCATACAGTAACCCGGCCACCAGCGCAATCGCGGCAATCACCGCCAGTGCCGGAGCAAAGGCAGTCACGAACGCAATCACCGCCGGAATAGCCGCCGCCAACGCGCCGTAGATGTACACCCCGATTGCCGCGGCCACACCCGCCAAAGCGCCAACGACCAGCGGCATATTGGATTGAATGAAGCTCACAAATGACTGAATTGCGGGGATGATCCCGACCACAAAGGCATTGGCCGCAGTGGATAGGACTACACCAAGTTGAGCCATGAACGCGGTAAACTTTTCACTCGAAACGAAGTTGATCAATGTTTTGGCAAAGTAGTTTATGGACGGCAGAAGCTTTTTGCCCAAATCTTCCCATACTTCGCCGACCGCGTTTTTCATCCTGACAAATGGACTTGACACCGCCTTTGCACTGCCGCCAAACTCTTTTGCGAGTTCTGCAAGTATGATCCCTTGCGCTTCTTCCATTTTTCCGGCCTTCTGCAAGGTCTTAATCATACGTTCCTGATCGGTGGTGAAACTAACACCCACGCGCTGCAAAGCCGCCATTCCTTCAATCGGGTTGTTCAGTGCCTTGCCCAATTGCATTGCAGACGATTTTGTATCCTGACCCAACGCCGCCGACATATCCAACGCCATAGCGGTTACATCTGGGAATACATTTTTACTGATGTTCGTAAAGGTCAAAAGCATGTTTTCAGTTGACAGGATCGCGTCGTCTTCGAAGTCTGTTACCTTTGACAGGTCGCTTGCCAACTGCTGCGCCATTTTTGCGGTTACACCCGCCGCGCCGGCAGTTGAGGTCAATACTGCGTCCAATTGCTGATTGATCTTGACGCTCTCGCGCGCGCCCTCAATGCCCTTCGACAGTCCAACACCGAACGCGATAAATCCAGCGCCCGCGGCTGCAAGACCGGCCTTAAGTGCAAACCCACCAATCTGTGACAGGTGGCGGTTGATGTTCGATCCGCTTTCGCGGGATCGTTTTTCTGCATCTCCCAGACCCCTCTTGAAGCCCTCGCTATCAAGGCCAAGGCTGACAAGGATTTTCATCAGGTTCATGGTTCGCCCTTTCGGTTATCCTGTCCACCAAGCGCGGCAGTAGTTATCTCTGCAATTGCAACCATTTGCATCGGATCGGTCGCCTTCTTGCGCTCAAATTTCGGGACGAAATCTTCCATCTTGTAGGGCTTATGCTTGCCCCTGTTTATGTTCGCCAATGTGCTTGCAGTGACCGCATGTCCCAAGTATTCCGCCTCGGTTCCCCACGGTTCGAGCTGATAAAACGCCATCCATTCAATGAGGGTGGTGGCCGGGATTTCGTCTAGCATCGCGTCAACGTCAGCCCGGCCAATTTTCAGGGCTAGGCGGAAGGCGAACCTTCTAAAGGGTCGCTCATGCCGCGTGTCAGTTCGTCCACGTCCTCGTCGGTCATACCAGATAGGCGCTGAGCAACATCAAAAATACGGTCAATCACAGATGCGGGCATCTCACCAATTGCGGCCATGTCCTCATCGGTCTCGTTGAAAAGCAGGGTGCCGTTCTCGTCACAAATGGTCATCACGCACAGGCGCAAGCGCACGCGCTCCAGTTCACGGTCAACGATCTTCGGCTTGCCGTCCCTGCCCAACGTATACAGCGCCTTTTCATAACGCCCTTTTTGCGCAGCGGTCACACCCCGTACATACACAACGCCGGATTCAATCTCCGGGCATTCAACTGGTTCAACCTTACAGGTCTTTACTTTCAGTACAGATTCACGCGTGATCATAAATCATCCTTATGCTAAAGTCGGCTGCCCGGTGAGTTTCATCGTCACGGCGGCGGTCAATGCGCCATCCACCGGAGCGTCGGGTTCAAAGCCAGTCACGAATGCGGTAAACGACCACGACACTGCCGGGCTTGACGGGAAGGTGATTGCCCATGTCTGTGAAGTCCGGGCGACAAAGTCCGCCAGTAAGCCACCCGATGCGTTTTTGTGAGTGGCGTTATTGGGATCGTAAGCAATATCGAAAGACACTTCGCCAGATCGTAAGATGGTTGCGACCACTTCTTCCCATGCGCCGGTGCTGTCGTGGGTTGTCACATCTTCGGTATCAAGCTCCAAAGATGGGCCGCTGATACTCAAAATATTTGCCACCGCTACGCCGCCAGTGCCGCCGCGTTTTAGTGTGGTTCCATAAGCTGCATATTTCGTCATTTTCTATCCTTTCATTACGCCAGAGTGGGCGCGCCAGTGATTTTCAAGGTGATTGCGGCAGTCAAAGCGCCGTCTACGGGCGCATCGGATTCGAACCCGGTGACGAACGCTGAGAACGTCCATTCGACCGCGCCGGGAAACACTACTTTGTAAAAGCCGATGGTTTTGTTTTTCAGACGCAAACCCATACCGGCGGTAAAATCGTGGGTGTCATCAGCCGGATCAAAGACTACCTCCAGCGTTACCTCGCCAGTGCGCAAAAGCGTTACAACGACCTCTTCCCACGCGCCGGTACTATCGTGGGTGGTTACGTCCTCGGTGTCGGCCTCGAACGATCCGGGGGTGATGGATGTGACATAGGCCACGGTCGAATAATCCACGCCAGCGGTGGTGTTGGCAGAAGTGGCAGCAGCGGTCAAGCCGGTGCAAGTGCCATTGTTGATGTTGATGTTCAGGGTTGCGTCATTGGCGGCAGCCACAAGGCGGGTCAATACCACCTGTGCGCCGACCCCACCAACCGCAAAACGCGCGGTAATATTTGCCTCAGCCGCAAGCGCCGTGCGGATTTTACCCGCCACGGTATCAGCGGTATCATTAAACAACACGGCTACGCTGGTTGTAATCGGACTGCCGGTCATCCCCGCCGCAGTGGTGATAACGGTCGCATTACCGGCCCCGGCAATCGTGCCAACTACCGTCGCGGTTTCAACCTGCGCAGTACCCATTCGAAATTGAGTTCCATAAGCTGCATTTTTTGCCATATTTACTCCTCGTGCCAGATGATGTAATCGGCACTGTACCGATGGATTTTCACCTCTGGCGAATATTCGTATCTTTCATCATCTGTCAGGGACGCTTGCACAGTCACCAGATTCACAGTTCCCATTGTGCCTTTGTAACCATTGAGCGCGGCACGGACTGCATCGATGATCGCTTTTGCGCTGGTATTGGTTTCGGCCCACGCGTCAAACTGAAATCGTGGGTGGGCTGTTCCGCTTGCGCCGCTGGTGTCGTGGGTGATAATGCGCGGGGTTGATATGCGCTGATAGGTCAGACACGGCAGGGTTGATGTTTGCGAGATGAAACCGGGGTAAACGCGCGTGCTGATCAAAGCAGTCAGCCCGGCATTGGCTTTCAGATGGGCGGTCAATCCTTCTTCAATGGTGATCATTTGAGCAGCCTCATAATCTCCCGGTTCAGCGTTATTTCAATCGCGGCCCGGATTTCGTTCATGTGTTCATCCACCGCCGGGCGCAGGTATGGGCGGGGATGAAGCTCTACTGATTTAGCAAATGCGCGTTTACCATCCGCGCCGATCCAGCTCAGTGCCTTCGCAAAGACCGGTTTGATGACCCCGCCAAGCTCCTGAATACGCCCGTAAATCACGGTTGGCCCCACGTTGACCACCGGCTTTGTTCCACCGGCGACCTGTTCCACGATGATAGAGTTTGCGAGATCGTTGTTGGCGTTGCTCGAAAAAACGCTGTTGGCGTTGATCATTGCGTTTGCGCGGATGACTTCACCACCTGCGCGCACGGCATGGGATAGCGCTTCGCCCCTGTCAAGGTTGTCAAGCAGCTTGATTTTGCGGCTGAAGTCGCTCATATCAATCTTTACGGTGGCTGTTTTCATACATTCACCTTGCGGAGTTCCACACGCACACCAGACGGGCCGCGTCTCACCGGGGCGCTCACCTCATACAGCAGCGCAGTCCCAAGCGTTTCGCCGAATCGTTTTGTTACCCGGATTTTGTCCTTCACGTCAATGCTTGTGCCAATCGGCAGGCGGGCGGTGGCGTCGTAGGTGGTCACGGTCATATCGGTTCCGTGTCGCTCGCTTCCGGGTCGCATGTCCAGACCCAGCAAAATCGCGGTGGCATCCTCGGTGAATGTCTCAACCATTTCGCCAAAGGAATCGGCTGCCGCAGACCTCCGCTGAATGTAGCCGGTGTCCATCATGTGACCATCTTGGGCCGTGCGCATGTTTGCCAGTTCGCTCGCGCTGAACATTAGTCACCATCCTCTGGTAAGTTCCCGATCCAGCTAAAATCGCTGTTGTTTTCTTCCGGCTTTTTGTGCTGCACAATAGTGCGCATACTGCGCTTACCCCGGTAGTACTTGGCCTGTTTCATTGCCATATCGTACATTTGCGACCGGCTGTAATTGCCGCCGTCCGCCGAAAAGTCATATTGTACGGCCACGCTCGCGGCTTTTTCTTCCCAGATATCAGCCGCAGCCGCCGCCAGATCATAGGTTGACACCCATTCGGTATTGGTCACTTTTGCGGGCGGCGTTGCGCTCGACCACGTGTATGGTTCCTCTCCGTTCTCGTCCATCAGCGGGTAGGCTTCGATGAACGATATAATCAGGATGTCGCTATACGTTGTGGTGGTCGGTTCGGCCACCATTCGTCTTACCTGTGCTATCTGTGCGGCGGTTGCGGTCATGGTTTCACCTACACCCGGAGATACTCAACATACAGAGTACCGGTCAGGCCAGCAGTCGAAGCGGAGCCGGTGAAGGTGATATATTTATCGGTCGTCCACAGCGCTGGGGCGGTGATTTCGGTCTTTGCGGTTGCCTGAATTGCAGAGGCGTTGTACATCTTGCCAGCTACGGCGGCCATTGCCAGATCGTTCACAATGTCGGTCGCTTTGGTGGTGGCATTTGCAGCCACACCCACGCCCAGATTGGCTGCGCCGGTGCTGTTGGTTGCGCCGTAGAATACCGAACGGGTGATAATCAGGCTCACGCCTTCGGGGTTGGCAACTGCGCCCAGCCCGCCGTTATCGGTCGAGGCCGCGCCAGTCAGGGCGATTGACATCCAGCCCTTGCCTTCGGAGTTAATAGATACGGTCATTTTTCATACTCCTTTCGAGTAATTATGCGATAGTAGCCTGGTGGCTGCCGGTGATGTACCAGTAACCGCCATAAGCGATAAGCGAGAGTGAATCGCCAACCACGCCAGAGAACGTGCAAACATCCTCACCGTTTCCGCCATTGCCAAAGCCGCCGGTCAGGGTCACGGTGTTAGCCTGGGTTTGGCCGGAAACGATGGTCAGCCGTTTGTAATCGTCAGTGGTGGCGGTCGGGTTTGCCAGCGTTGCGGCGACTACGCCCGCAACGGTTTTGGCAATCACGCACACACCGTTTTTGACAGTGATCGCGCCGTCCGCTTCAAGCAGTTGGTATTCAAAGTCATTGCGGTTCAGTTCTGCGGCGGTGGCGGTCACGCCATCGACAATGTTCAGTTCAGCAGCAGACGATGAAACCGCGGTTCCGCTGACCTTGATGCCACCAACGAAGTCATACAGCGCTTTTACTTTTTTCGGGAAAAATCCCATGTTACACCTCCTAAGCGGTCAGCACGGAGAATGCGCAGCGGTTCGCGGCGGTCGCCTGCATATAGTTGAGCGGGTTCGGCAGTGCAAAGCCAAGGCGCATCACGGCGCGCAGGGCGACCATGTCCTGTTGGGCAAGGTTGTAGATGATGTTTCCGCCAGCGTCTTGGATGACGGCCTGATCCAGAATCTTCCAGGTGATATCCTGCCGCATAGCGTAGACCAGTTGATCCCACTGCCCGGCAAACAGGAGAGATGACGCGGCGGCAACGGTTCCATCAGTCGGGAAGTAGCAAGGCACGCCGTCAATTTCATAGCGGGTGCGGTCCTGAATCGATCGGTTGAACATCGGATTCCCGTTGCTATCGCGCATATTGCGCAGTTTTCCGTACATCGCAGTATTAGCAATAACACCGGTCGGCATGAAGCCGTCGGCTTCGACCTGCATAAAGACACCACCCACGCCAGCGGCGGTCTCACCAAGCAGGGCTTCGTAAAGATCGGTGTATGCGGCGGCGCTCACGACCTGTGATGCGGTGTTGGCAACGGCCAAGAGACCGGCCCCGCCCAGATTGGTAGTCCAGCTTGCGGGGATGTTGGTCCCGTACAGCACGGCGGCGGTGATGGCGCGCGAGAAGGCTTTTTCAACTTCCGGACGGACCTGATCCCAAATGGGATACTGGGCATCGTCCAACACATTTTCAGGGATAGAAACAATAACGGCCAGTTCCTCGGCATCGATGTACTTGTTGGCCCAGTTCACTTCGCTGGTCTGTTTCAGGCCATTGTCGCCATTGACAAAATAAGCGCTTGCGAACGAGGACAAAACCGGCATCCGCTGTTGAGCGGTGGACATGTTCGGCAAGCGCCGGGCAAGCTGCATAACCGGGTTCATGGTCGGCAGCGCCATAGTAATCTGCGCGGCCACATCCTCGGGAATGAGAGCGGCGGCATCAGTGCGTGAAATAACATTGTTGTAAGGCATTTCTTAACTCCTTTTCGTTTATTGCCCCCGACCGGCTGCGCGCCGGATAAGGGTATCCATTGATTGTTTCGGCGGTAAGCCCGCGCCGGTTCCACTGCCAGCATTAGCTTCGGCAACCTTGACCCCAAACAATTCCGGGGCTTCGGCGCGGATGGCAGTCCAATCCGGGCGGCCTTGCCGATCATACAAATTACCGGCTTGCGCCAACGCGTAGGCGGCTTTAGGGTTGCGGCAACCGATCTCCGGTTTGTTTGCCTCATCCAAAAACGCCAGCCTCTTTTCGGTGGCTTCAAGCCTTGATAGCGTTTCGGTCAGTTGCGTTTCAAGCTCGCTGCCCTTCTCGGCTTTCTTCACTGCGTCCCGCAGTTGCGCGGCGAGGTTGTCTCGTTCCTCACGTGTCGCCTTGACCGTGTTCTTGAGGCCGCTAACGTGAGCCTCATACGCGGCCTTAACCCGTTCATCCTGCCCGCCGAGGAAGTCATCAAAATTTATTGGCTGTCCTTGCGCTTCGGTCTGCGCGGGTTGTTCTGTCTGATTATTAATGATCTGTTCCGGCATCTCGCCTGTCCTTTTCCGGCATCTCGCCTTTTGTGTTTTCATTGTCTATCACGATTGACAGGGATATTGTCCCGTCCATCATGTAGTTCACTTCAAAAATACCTTTTTCACCGCTCACCGTCTCAAATAACACCTGTCGTTTACGCGGCTTTATTTTGTTTTTCATCATTTACCGATCAACTCTTTGATGGTCGCCACGCGGGGGGAATCTCCCCACACGTCCGAGCGCGTCCGCTTTGATAGGTCTGCAAGTTTTATCTGTCCGTCTTTCCATAGCGCAAACTTCTCCGGCCCCATGCGGGCTATTTGTTGTTCCGGGTTCAGGTTTACAAACCATTCCGGGCCGGTTTGCCAGCGCGGAGACGGAACGTCTTTGAGATATGGCACGGCTACACAATTGTGTGATATAATACCGTTACTGATGTACCATTCCTCTTGTGTCTGCAAGGAGTAAACATGTCCCGAATATGTTCTGATACCGATTTCAACAACGCCGTCCAAGACTATATTGCTGGCGATAGCGCCGAGGTCTCTGCCCGCCGGTGGCACGCCTCCCCAAAGAGATTGACGGATTATCTCAAGTCCAATGGGCTGTTCAGGAGTAAATCCGAAAGTGCGGTCATTAAGTCGCGTAAACTTTCCGCCGTCTGCTGGAATAAGATCATCTTGCCATCTGCTGATATTTGTTCCCTGTACACCTCCGGGGAATCCGAACTTTCCATTTCCAGAAAGTTTAATGTTAGCAGGAACGTTATAACTAGAATTCTTACCGAAAACTGTGTCCAGAGACGGGGTAGAAAATCCGCCACCATTCTCAGATTTTCCAAAATGGGAGAAACCGAAAGAAAACTCATTATGCTGAAGGCCCAAGAATATACACGCGGTAAGAAACTCCCTTATGAACATCTTTGCCGTATTGCCGCTGGCGTTGAAAGGAATAGATCCAACGTTTCTGCTTCCGAAGAAAAACTCAATCATATGCTTTCTGTAAGAAGGATCAAAACCGTTCCACAAAAGGCGATTGGCAAATACAACGTCGATATCGCCGTCACCGATCCCGCCGTTGCCATTGAGGTTTTTGGTGGAGCGTGGCACGCTTCCAAGCCGAAACATATTGAAAGAACTAGGTATATTCTCGACTGTGGTTGGAACATGGTTTTTGTCTGGTCTCATAACACCAGAAGCCCTATCGCCCCAGCCTGTGCTAACTACATTGTCGCCTTTCTTGATGAACTTCGCAGAAACCCACCCTCTTGTTGTCAATACAGGGTGATTAGGGGTGACGGTAAGGAGCTTTCCAGAGGCTGTTCTAATGACGACAACATCGCCATTGTAGTTAAGGGTTATGAAGGCGGTAGGAGATGAGCAGTCGATAATATTTCCGGGTATTTCTGCCTTCCCACGCGGGTGGTCTGACAACTCCTCGGCCATGTCAAACTTTTCGCCGTCGCTCATCAAACATGCCATGCAAGCGGTCTCTTTCTTGACCAACCGCTTGAAGCCAATCACCACGCCCGATTCCCGGTATTGCTGGACATTGGCCGTCCGGTAGGCTCTGGCCGTCTCGGTTCTAGCAATCAGCATAGCCCGCTCAAGTCCCATGCCCATGCCATTTGCCATATCTCGCGCGGTGGCCGATGATCCTTTACCCATTGCAATGCCGTTGATCAACGCTTTTACCAGACCGTCAACCGCGTCCGGGTAGGATTCTTTGAGCAACTTATAAAGCGGTGAACCGTCACCCGCCAGCCCGATAATGGACGAAACCGCAGACACGTTAATCCTTGTAAACGTTCCACCAAGCGGCCCATAACTGGCGCTGATTGACTGTTGCGCCGCATCAATCCCCAGTGTGGCGTATTCCGCCTGCCGTTCAGCGATCATACGGGCGGCATAATCACGGTTATAGCGCATGATCTCTTGCTCCATCTGCGCCCGTAGAATCTTGTACCGCTCTGAACGCCACACAATTTGTTGTGTCACTGCCTCGCCAGTTGCCGCGCGTCGTTCAATTTCCTGCGCCAGTAACAGTATTTCCGCGTCCAGTCTGCGTTCAATCTCAAGCCACCGCGCCGCCATTTGTTCAATGATCGCGGTCTCTTTCAGGTCAAGCGCCAGCCGAAATTCGCGCAAAATGCGCACGACGTCGGGGTCTGGACGGGGTGATACCGGAATTACCACGGGCGGACCACAAGCTTAACCACAGTGGCGTCTACCTGATTGACGGCTGCGCCAGCAGTGCCGCTGCGTGCCTTGATGTAACGCGGCGCAAGAAACACGGTTGGCGTAACTGCAACAAGGTCGCTGGCCGTCACGCCGCTCAGGGTGTATTCTCCGCTCTCGTCCCGCATGTCGTAATAATCCGTGCCGTTCAAGCTGCCCTGAAAGGTGATTGAGGCGGTGTCCCACGCGGCATCGGTGGCGACTGCAATCAGCCGTTCACCGCCGGACAAAAGCCCGGAAGATGCTGACAGTGAAGCGCCCGCGCCGATGGTTACATCAATTGTTCTAGTTGGGTTGGGGGTTGACATTCGAATTTACTCCTTCGTTATTTTGCTCAGAATTAATGCGCGCACGCTCTAGGGCTGCAATCGCGGTGGTGGTTTCTTCTTCCTTTTGCTTCTTCACGTCGGCCAGCATTGCATCGATCTGCGACTGATCCCAGCCCCGCATTCGCACGGCAGTAACCAGCGGTACTTGCGCGTCAACCAACGTTTTGATGGTCTGCGCCTCGGTAAACGGTTGCACACTTTCAGGCGGCGACCATATCGGGGTTATTTCACTGGCGGGTAATACCTGCCCGGTTTCAAGCTGCAAGATGAACGCGCCAAGCTCGCGCCATGTTCCGTTCAGGTTGGCCTCGATCTGTTCTACCTTTTTTGTAAGCGGCGCTTCCATTGCCAGCAACGCCTCACCGCTCAGGTTGGCACCTGCCCCGAAAAAGTAATGCTTCGGCGTGCGGCTGATAATGGCTACGCTGTTTGCAAGTTTATCAATCGCGTTCAGGTAAGTGTCCAAATCTTGCGCCGAAAACTCGCCGACCTGTGTTTTGCCGTCCGAATCAGACGGGATGGACCAGATCATATTGGGAGAGTTGCGTAGTCCAGTGGTATCGGTATTGCTGATAATGTAACGCTGTTTGTAGGCTCCATATTCAGCGGCCACCATCATATCGGATAGCAATTTGTTGACCGCATCTTGCAAAGTCAGAATGTTTTGCAGATCGCTTTTGTTGCGGCGGTTGGTGCGAAAGTGAAAGACGGGGATTGCGCCATAAGTGTTTTCGCTTACCGGAATCTCAGAAGGCTCAAACGCCGACGCTTGATCCGGTGTCGCTTTTACAGGCTGCGTGTTGTAGTATTCGATCCGCTCAGGATAATACAAGATCATGCGCAAAACGAAACTGCCGCCGCCAACATCCTCACGATACCACTTCGCCGCAAAGCTTTTCTTGTTCGGGCTGTTTTCGTCGTAGAACATATGGCAAAGACTGGGAGAGTTATGATACAACTCAATCTCACCGGCATCGTTCTTCCACGCAATGATAAAACCCTCGCGGGCTACCAGCGCATCATAATGCGCATTATAAGCAGCCACGCCAATATCAAGCCGTTTGAACACTTTATCAAGCGCGTCATTTTGCTGTTTGTTTTCGGTGTCCCAGCCTGCGATTGTCACCCGGTCCATAGCCGCATCGATGACCACCGAACACCAGTTCTGCTCAAAGTGAACGTCAATGTTTTTGAATGCCTCTTGCAGTCTCTTGGTTGAATAGCGCAATGGCTGACGGCCCTCGGCATAGTCGAAAAGGGTGTCAATGTCCGCTTGTTTGTTTTTCAGTGCTTCAAAAGCCCGTTCGAGATCGCTCATGTTTTATCCTTCGTGTTGCCTTGCTACCTTAACCTGTTTGCCGTCTAAGTCTTGCCAACCCCAGTATGCTGCATCTGCAAGGTCTAGCGGTTCGTTTGGAAACCGGCGCAGCGCCCGCTCCAAAACATCATGCGTACCGATAACGTGGACAATCTTTCCCTTTTCATAGGCCGCCAGCATACGTTGATTGCGCTCAACCTTTCCGCCTGTTCCAGCCCCCGCTTTGGCCTCCAGGAATGACGGCCACCTAATTTTTAGATATTCGTCTCTTGTAAAATTTGACATGTATTCTATTTTCATGTCGGCGATAATTTTGTTATACGTCATCTCCCACAGGTCGCCGCCCTGATTGGTTTCAACACCAACGCGATTCAGTTTGTACTCAATCGCAGTACGGATTGCCCGCCGGATAACATTGCCGGGAGTGTCAACCGCTTCCCACGAGTACAGCCGGTAGATGGTTCCGCTACCCGTGACCGCGTCTGCGATAACGCCATTGGCGCAGCTTTCGTCTGTCGCCGTTACCGCCGGATCGCACCACACACACCCGCGCACGATTTCGCCCCAAGGAACGGAATCCAGTTCACAATGACGGAATATCACCTGATCCCAGATACCGCCAGATTGCGTTGTCTCGTGCTGCGCCTCCTGAAGGAACGCGGTCAGGCCCCATTCATTCATTTGCGCCTGACACACATCAATTGATTGCCCCTCCCACGTTGGGAGACCTGCGGTAATCACATAACGGTTACGGTTGATTGCCTCGTCAAAGTGTTGTTCGTACGCCAGACCTGACACCGCCGGGATTGGACCGCTCACGATCCGATCAATGAGAAAATCCGCATCGTGCGCCAACTGATCTGCAATGCTCCCGTCGTGGATGACGTTTTGAACAAACAAAATTGCGCAGTCCGATGATCCGGCCGGTAACACGCTGGTGGTGATAATGTCAATTTTCTTTTGCACCGTCTTTGCCGTGTCATGCTTCTCGTCCACGTCGTCGAAGATTATCAGGTCTGGCCGGCGTTCCTCGTCCTTTGCACCGCGCACGCCGGTATCAAGGCCAAGCGCGTCAATGGTCAGTCCGCTTGCAGTCTTTAGCCGGTTGCGGCGCCATCCCTTACTGGTTCCGTACTTGCCGATCTTGCGGCTTGCCAGCGCAGAGTTATGCTTCTCAAGTGACTTGCTTTCAAGCAGTGATCCGATATTTTGAACGTGCTTATCAGCCTTGTCCTGCGTGCTGGATACGTACCAGACATAGGAGCGCGTCTGCCGATCTCCAACAAAGACACAGGCCAGCTCTGCGCTGGATGATTTCGCACCACCGCGCGGCCACAACGCCACGAATGGGCGGGGTTTTGATCCGGGTTCAAGCGCATCGACCCATTCCCAAAATTGAGCATGCCTCTCGCTGAACGAGTATTTCACGTGCGCCGGGAATAGGCCCTGTAACCAGATTGTCCAGTTGTTCGGTTGGTAAGGTGCTGGTTTACTGTTCTTCCTCGCCGGTTGAATCAACAAAGCTTCCAACGGACTGCTGGACTGCTTTGAGCGTTTCAGGCGTGATAAGGCTTGAAAGGACATTGAATAGCTCTAATACCTGATCAAAGTTTCTTGGCCGGAGCTTGCCTTCTCGAATTTCGTCGAGAAGTTGTTTTGATAACTCTCCGGCTGCGATTGACCAATTGATAACGACTTCGGTTCCGAGTTTGGGCGCGAGAACGTTGATATCATACGCAGTGGCACGTGACGGCCAATTATACATTGTGCTATCTGCGCTCCACGCCCCGCCAGCCCGACCGGTGGTACGTTTTGACGCCACATGAAACGCGCGGTCAATTGAACGACTTGGGCCAAGATGCAAATAAACCAGAAATCGCGCATACGCCCGATCTGGTTCGTTGTCAAGTTGATCCCAAGGTTTTCGTTCGTCATCCGTCATCGTTTTCGTTTACCATTAATACCTTTACGTTATCTTGCAACCAGTCCATTATTTTTTTTACTTGCTCAGCCCCATATTCGGGAACATTCAAAACGATATTAAATGATCGATCCGACATGGTTTTTATTTGTCTTATTTCAGACTCAAACTCAATCGCTACGATCTCTGCCATGTCACCGCCTCAGCAGGATTAGGGAAAAGGGGAGCCGACAGAATACCGGTAAGGTAAGATTTATCGCTTGAGCGCGATTTGCTGTCTGTCATAGGCTCCCCTACTCCCTGCGCCTGTTGACCGCTTTCAATGCGGTCGCTACTCTGGCTTCTACCTTTTCGTCGTGTTCTTCGAGCTTTTGCACGATGCGGTCAAGAGCATCAGCCACCTTATCCATTTGTTCAGCCGTTTGGCATTCGCGCCGCCTGGAAATTTCATCGGCCCGCGCTTCTTTGGCATCCATCCAATCACGGTTTTTTTGGGTCTCGTCGCTCATCCATTTTGATAACTCTGCCTGCTGCCGGCTGAACCACCACGCCAACCCCAACGTGTAGACGATAAAGAGGCAGACGAATACGGCCTGAATCCAGGCATCGGTCGGAATGGCTGCGGTGGTGGCTGCTGTCTCTGGCATGTCGGCTTACGGTTTGGCGGTAAGAGATTTACCGATTACAGGCACATTGCGAACGGCGACATGGGTGATCTTACTGCCCAGCAATTGCACGACATACCCAAACACGACCACAGCGACGTTGACAAACTGCGCGATCTGCGCATCGGTTTCAGCCAGCGGATAGTCGGGCGCGAACACCCGCAACGCGAGCAGCCCGGCCATAGCAAGCAGATTCAATCCGGCGGACCAGTTCTGCGCGGTCCCGTCCTGCACAACGCCAAAAGTTTTCAGCGCATTGATGATGAACGCAATCAGCGCCCCGACGCCAGCTAAACCGGCTAACTGAACAAACAACTCTTCCATAGATAACCTCCTGATTACGTTTATCATACCACGGATGTTGAAAAAATTCAACGGTTTTTACGTTTTGTCAAGGGTATTTTGTAATAAAACAAAAATTACTTTTGTCACTTTGCAAGGCGAGTGCAACGCTGTATTATATATACATCAGACAGACAGACGCGAGAGCGACCAGACAAAAAGGAGATACGAAATGAAAAACCATACCGCAGAAATCAAAAATAATAGTTGGATCATCAGGGACGAGACTGGCAAAGTTATCAACCTGGAAGAACCACTCCCGCTCAATTACAACATCGCCAGTGTCTTGACCCTCCTGAACGAAGGCAAACATTTAGCAAACATCTTGTTCCCCGGCATTTTTGAAGAAGACTAACAGCCGAAACACTGGGGAAACCCAGTGTCCGCCGGAATAACCGCCCGGCGCTGATGAGGCAGGTCACAGACACACGGAGGGCGAGATGAAACCATGCAATATCGAATTAATTTTAGATGCATTACAAAAATGCGCAATTCACTTCGAAAAAACTTCACCTGTTGTGTCCAATTGGGCAGATGAAATCTATCAGCAAATTCAAGAGGATTTATACCGCGTTGATCTGGGTGATATGAGAACACTAAACCTTTTACTGGATGATGCTGGCAATTTCATTCATCCAAATTATGCTCAGAATATTGTTTACAAACATCTTGAAATGCAACGTAAAGACACAACTGGTATGATGTCCTTTTGAAACCACACCACCCCGCCGGTCGGGTATAGGCCGGCAAGGAGAATCGATGGAAGGAACAGTAAAAATCGAAATTGAGATCAGCGCAGATTGTGCCAAAAGGCTTGAAGCGATATCGAAATTGACGAGCCGTGAACCACAAGCGGTTATTGTAGACCTCATCGACAATGGGTTTCAAGATTTATTTGAGCATCTTATGGCCGAAGCGTTAGCCAATGGAACTGGAATAAAAAACTGATGAACACAACACTTGATTACCAGATCGAAAAGTCAGCCCGGCGCTTCATGGAGCGCAACGAGATTCGGTACGTGGTCAACGCCAGTTTTGAGCAGCAACTCCGCTGGTGGTTTGAGCTGCACGATAGCGCATTCAAGCGATTCCTCGCCCGACGCTGGGATAAGATTGTCTCAAACAAAATTCGGAAGTATGGAGGGATGCAATAACACCCCATCACAAAAACAAAGCCCCCGTCATGGGGGCTTTGTTTATGGTGGGGTCAAGATGGACTCCCCTTAGGATGGTAATGTTTGATCCCGAGTGAGCCGCGCCCACTCCCGCAGTTTACTGATCGTCTCAGCGCCGGAGCCAGACATTCGCTCCACCTCTGTGCCGCATGAGCCAAGCAGGATAAACGTCGGAATGTGGAGCACGCCATAAATACCGGCCTCCGCCGATCCTTCATCGGTGCCAACGTCGAACACGGCCATGACGCCCTCGTGCTCTTGCTGGATGCGCTCCACCATCGGCGCAATGGCCTGACACGGTTTGCAAAACGAGGCGGTAAAGTACAGGATTTTACAAGAAGTCATAGAACTCATTATCTTTCTCCTCCAGTTCTTTTTCTAAGCCTTCAATGATCTGATTCAAAATATCGATTCGCCGCCTAAGCTCGCTTTCAAGCGTGCGGCTGTTCCAGTCGGATATTGCTTCATCCTCGGTTGGGAATAAATCCGCGTTGGTGAAGTCGCAAACATCCTCTTTGTCGTCGTTATAGCACTCCCACGGGTTTGTATATTTGCAGTCAACATTGAAACCGCCGACGCGCTCAATTATCACCATCTCACCTTTGCAAAGCGGACACGGGTTAAGTTCTGTCATTGGTCTTTTACCTCTCTCCATCGGGTGATTTTTGCCAATGAAAAATCCAGCGCCCTGTAATTCCCCAAAAACTTAACGTTGTAAACGCCGGTGTCATCATAATATCCAATGCTCGTTGTTTTGTACGGCGGGTATAAATCACCCCATTCAATCTCAACGATAACAAGCCTTGAGTTGTCCGGCGGAGTGGCAGCGTCTTTCCATTGACCGCCCTGTTTCATGCGCGACATTATGCGTCTCAGATTGCACCATGATTCAAAAATATACCTGATTTTCATTTACCACCTCCGGCATACATCAACAACGCAATCAGGATAATTGCTGATCCGAGTAGCAGGATCGCGGTCATTCTTCACCTCTCATTGACTTCAAGATTGCCTCTCGCGCCGCCTCGTATTCATCGGCGAATTTTACCGCCCACCTCAACTCGTCAATCAAAATCGGTTGATAGGCTTCGATGGTGATAACCACCTTCTTTGCAAAATGGGAAACGCCAATGTATTGCAAAAACTCAATCACCTTTGGATCGTTCGCCGCAAAGTAATCGTACTGTTCAGATTCGATCATTCCTCACCTTCCTTGCGATACTTATCAAATGACTTAAGATAACATTCTCGTGAACAATATTCACGATACGGGCTGCGCCAGAGCTTCTCCCCGCATTGACGGCATACGTTTTTTGCGACTGCGCCCGGTGGTTTTGCCCCGTTTCTTTTTGCCAGGTAGTACTGCCGGTTATACTCCCGGCGGCAGTCTGGACACCATCCATTTTTTCCGACATCGTCCCTGTCCTGTTTGCAGCGGTAGCACTCCATATCATCTCCAGAAGATCAAACCGATGATGACAACACAGGCGACTATATTCATCCCAATGCTGATAGTGGCGATACCGAGAAGCCTTTCGATAAGGTAATCGTCTTCAAATTCACGCATAACGTCGTGGTCAATTTTGATTTTCATTTTGCTTACTCCCTTCGTCCATTCCAAGCAGGTATGAAACGGCGATTATGATAATTATTAAAATCAGCGATTTGAGTAAATATTCTTGCGGAACCATAGATAACAAAAGCCACATTGCCATGCCAACAGAAATTGAGCCGGGAATAGTATACCATTTCATCTGTCCATATCCTTTTCACTCAGCGACTTTTCAAGCCGGTCGACCTTCGCCTCAAGATCGATGTTGCGGCGGATCAAATCATCGATGTGCTGCCGAAGCGCCGCGTCGGTCTCTTTTTCCAGCCGCGCCACTTTGACTTCAAGGTGCATTTTTTGACGGATAAGTTCGGATACCTGCTGGCGTAGGGAATCTTCAATGGGGCGGTTGTTCCATGCATTGATAGCGTCTTGTCGGGATTTATATGCTTTATTCCTAATTCCGCATTTGCATTTAACTTTATACCAAACATTACCGTAATAGGAGTGAATAGACACATTGTTACCGCACAAACATGGTTTCAGTTCTTCGCTCATTTCTCCATCTCCTTGATCTGCGCTTCCAGTTTGTTTTTCGCTCGCGCAGCAGTCATGTATTTTAATTGCGCATTGGTAAGCGCATCTTCCAGTTCTGCGATCCGTTGCACCAACGGATTATCTGGGCAGTGCTGGACGTGCGAATCTATCATATCTTTGTTGTTCGGCAGAAATGCGCCGCAATAACCACACCTGCGCTGATTGAGCCAGACAAACTCCTTGACCATCAGCCACACGATCCAGCCAGGCCACAGCGCATAAATGATCGGGAACGTCAGAAGTCCCTTGGCTTTCATCAGCACGTAGATGGTGATGGAGGCCGGAAGGCCCAACAGAAGATAGAAGGCGAGGTGTTCATTCATGGTTGGCCTCGTTGAGTATTTTCACGTTCTGCTCAATGTACTCATTGACCGTCATCCATCCGATTACTGTACCATCGACGAGCGGGTAACCGCCATCACCGTCGCGGTCTACTTCCTTCCACGATTTTTTATACCAATTCCACCATGCGGTTTTGACAATTCCGCCGTCAAGCAACACAACGACATCGTCAATCGTGTCCGGCACATCATTCGCGTCGTGCCATTTCAAACCGCCGGGCGCAGCGCTTTTGGTTTCCATATCTTCAACACATTCTTGTGCTTCTTCAAGATCAATCGTTTTCCCGATCAACTCGCTCTCAAGATTTTGCTTTGCGGTTTCCAGAGCGGCGGCGCGGTCGTCGGCCGCTTTCAGCTTATTGCGTAGCTCAACAATCGTTGCGAAATCGCGCGAGTTGAGAGATTTTAGCCAGCAAATCTCGGCATCCTTCTCCGCGGCGCGGAGGCTGTGTGAATCTGAAATATAAACAATATTGAGAAAATACTCGCGCAGCATCATCTCAGCAGTGTCTTTATCTTTTTTTGCGTTGTCCGTTGGCGTTCCCTCAAAGTACGCAACGGCGCGCATCAAGTCATCCAATAGTTCGTCAAATTTTTCTTCACACGTCTGCATCTTTCACATCCTCTATTTCCTCAACAATGATTCCAATTTTTTCAATGTACTGCGGGACATGGATTCCCTTCAGCCTCATCAACAACTCAATTGCCTTACCGGCCGGGTCTTGATCTGTGCAAACAACGGTTTTCTTTTTCTCCCAATTCTTATCATAAAGCGCATAAGTGTATTTTTTCATTTTTCATCTCCCATAATAGACACTAATTGTCTATTATCCTAAACGTGAAAGCTCTTCCCGCAAACGATTGATCTCATGTTGAGCGTCGCTGTATTCTTTCTGCAATCGCATAATCTCTTCCAGCGCATCTGGGTAGCCGTAAAAAGCACTAGACACAAGAAGCGGAACATTTTCGACGCTGCCATCGTGCTGAAATGACACAAGCACGATTGACGGCGCAGCATTGCGATACAACGCAATTTCTTTCTCAATAAGTTCCGGCTTGAATTTATTCACATCACCCTCTCTCTTTGTCCATGCGACACGTGCCGCGTTGCGCCTCTGGCAAGCATCTTACCCAGCAAAAGATCATACACGCCGCCGGGAAGAACGTCCCATAGAATCTGTTCAAGTGCAATCGCTTGCTGATCTAAAAAAGAACTGTCGGGAAGCTCTGTTTCGAAAACGACAAGAACGGGATCCACATCCATCTCGTCAAAAATTCTCTGTGCCTTGTACAACCGAAATGTTTTCATGCTCTACCCTCCCACCAGCCAGTTTACTAACGTCACCAGCGCCCATGCCGCGGCGCAGAACAGGATGACGATCACCACCCCGCGCACGATCTGGACACAACAGCCAATCTTTTCGTTTAGCATTTCGTCACCTCACTGCAAAACAACATCGCTGACCAACCGCATGAACCATTCCGGGGCCTGTCCGAACGTGGTCATCAGCACGTATCCGTCACGCGCGATGACGTTGCCGACATAGTTCATGGGCTTTGATATCTGCTCAGGCGGGATGCGCGTAATCTCATTGCCAAACTTTTCGAGTTGGGAGGTCATCACCCAGATTGCTACCCGCCCGGTAGCGCTGATGAAGCAAATGTATAGCCATTGCTGGCGGCTTTCGGAATGCAACACCGCCGAGGGCCCCTCGTCGCACTGGCCCGATCCATGAAACATGTCAGACACTTTATCACCAGCCTCCCCGCGCCGTTCGGGGACGTGGAGATTGAGCTGCACCACATCGGCCACACTTGCGCCGGGCGGCTCCAGACTACGGGCGGCAGCGAACAACAGCAGCAGCGCGGCGGCGGCAAGGGAAAACAGGCTGATTCCCACAAATGTGCGTGTCATGGTTATTCCTTTCCCGTTTGTATTTTGCGCCATCGCAATGGCTCTAAAATATCATCCATCCTGATATCGTATCGGTCAAACCAAAAGCCATGCTCCGTAGATGGGTAATGTTTTGGATAATACATGTATCCATCAACGGTATTCCATGTTCCTACGATACCAGAATATTTTGCGATGAAATATACCTGATCTGTTTTTGTCGCCACCTCAAGCAATACCCAATCATACATAAGCGGCGGAATATTGGCATCACACCATTTTTGATCTTTCTCAAGCTCTGCAATGCGTTTCAACGCGGCGGCATAGTTGTTATACGCCGCCTCCGTGAAGCGCTCTTCGGCTCGGATAATGGCGTCCAAATCGGAAAGCTTATCTCCCTTGTGGCTTTCGTGCCTAATCCACGCATAGACCCCGTTCAACCCCCAATTCCAATCCCATTGTGCTTTGATCGGTGGGTGTGTCGCTTCCTCAGCCAACTTCAAATGCCTTGCAATAAGCTCCGGTGTGAAAACGGTAGCGCTCATGGCTTCGCCTCCTCTTTGTTCAACTCATCCAGCGCTGATTGGATATCCCGCTGGGCTTCTTCAAGTGCGTGAATGGCGAGATATTTCAGATTCTCGTCATTGTATAACCGCGCGTTTTCGGCTGCCTTCTCTGCGGCATAAATATAGGGTTTTGCTTCTTCGTTCATCTTTTCTCCATTTCGTCTGCTATCTCTCCCGCCAATCGCGCAATCATGCGCAGCGTCGGGATTGTGTTTTCGTCCATCTTACCAGCCACCTTCGCGGCAGTCTCGATCCTTGCTATACGGGCGCGGGCATCCACCATGACCGCCTGCGTGCTTTCCCGCGCACACTCTTGCAAGATCGCGTTGATCCGGCGGGGTGTCAGTCCGAACCGGCTGGCTATTTCTGCCACTGTCATGCCCTCGTCTGCAAGGTCTACAATCTTTCGGTTACGCTGTATATAATATTGCATATATATATTATAGACACTGTTTGCACAATTGCAATAGGCAATTTGGATAAAAAAACCGCCCGAAGGCGGTTAGTCAAACAATGATCTTTGCTATCTCATTTCCTCGACCATGCGATACACGTCCAGCCCGAACCAGGCTCCCTGCGTCACTTCGATCTCGCACGCCCCGTTTTTGTTGACACGTGTCGGCAGTTTGGTGTCGATGTGCGCGGCGGCGCATTCACGTGCAATGCGGTTTTCATTCGCGCCGATGATGAGGAACGCGGTAAGGAATGTGACCACGATACAGGCGGCGATGAACAGGATTTTGGGATCGTAGGCCACCCTAAAACGGGACATTGTCGTCCTCGTCACTTGCAACGTCGCCGTCATCAGCCGTCTTTCGGTCAGACAGAAACCGCACAGTTGAGGCGGTCACCTCGAAGGATGCGCCCGATGAGCCGTCCTGCTTCTTCCAGATGCGCGGGCCGCCGGTATTCGGGTCTGCGGTCAGACGGCCTTCGATTAAGGCTTTCTCGCCTTTTTTCAGGTAGTTGTTACAGGTCTCAGCAAGTTTGTCCCACACAGTAACGTTGAGCCATATCGTGTTTTTGCCGCTCGCCGCTGCTAGTGAAAACGTTGTAACCGGCTTTCCGTCTGGCGTGTATCGCATGGTTGGATCTTTCCCAACTCTACCCACTGCTACAATCAAATTGTACATAATTACTCCTTTATCAAAATGATTGCGGTCTTGCACCCGCATGCTGGCCTCTCACCAGTTGGCAGTTTAGCCTGTTCCGACTACCCTCTTTCCTAGCCCGCGCAGTAGGTTTGGGGTGTACCCGTTTTATTAGGCGGCCAGGATTCAAACCTGGTTGATGCTTGCCTGATCCGAACACCGGCTTGTCCCAACTCGGGTACGTCACCCCGAGTACTGTCCATCTCAGCTATGTGGCAGGTGTTTTTTGACATTTCATCCAAGCCGGGCGCGCATCCTAAGATTCTGTCGTCAGCGCGTTCTCACCGTGCTGCCGCCTATTGTTTATTGTTTTACTGCTTGATATGCGTTTTTCAAAGAGCAACACTGTTTCACACCCCTGACCCAAACAGCATATCCGTTAATATCATAACAGAAAAAAGACTTTGCCGGAATACGTTCACAAATTGTCGCTATCTTGTATTTTGTATAGGGGAGTATTTCAATACTGTCCCCTCGAATAACTAGATATTCCTCTTCTTCTAATTCGGTTTCACCTTCAACAAAGTCAACCCATTCCATCTCAAATTTCATATGTTCTCCTCTCTATTTTAAAAAGCGGCCTGCCTCCTCGCCCGACAGGCGCACCCTGAAGCACGTAAATCACGAGGGCTTCCCAGCGCCGTTGTACGGGCGGCCACTGGACGGGTCATTTTCCTCTGCCGGTACTTTCCCGGCTGTCATTGGTGTTGGCCCGTTGTTTCATACTTTCTCCCTTGCGAACCTTACCAGGCCATAATTCGGGTTACGTTCGTTTCTGCCACTTGTTAGTGCGGTCACCGGTTTAATCGCAGAGTGTACCTGCTTGACAGAAATATATCCAACACCAAGAGCCACCAGAGGGATTTGAACCCCCATTGAGCCGCTTACAAAACGGCCATGCTGCCAATTGCACTATGGTGGCGGTAATGCTAGTCTTCGGTGTGCAGTCCAAGATCATCAGCACGATGTGAAGTATTTGCAAACTCGCCAATAGCCTTACGAGCCTTAATGTAATCGGGATCGTCACAATCCAAAACGCAAAAGTGTGCTGCGATTTGCGCTGCCATCCTTCGGTCAACCTTTGCATTCCGGCTGCCGCACCATAACGGCCAACAAGAATAATCTATATTAGCCCCGCGCAGATCGGCCCCGCGCAGATCAGCCATACTCAGATCAGCCCCGCTCAGATTAGCCCCGCTCAGATCAGCCCCGCTCAGATCAGCCTCGCGTAGATTAGCCCCGCGTAGATTAGCCCCGCGCAGATCAGCCCCGCTCAGATCAGCCCCGCTCAGATTAGCCCCGCGTAGATTAGCCCCGCGCAGATCAGCCCCGCTCAGATTAGCCCCGCGTAGATTAGCCCCGCGTAGATTAGCCCCGCGCAGATTAGCTCTTTCCCCACAATTCCCAACAAGCCATAAATTGTGGTTTTTCAAAATTAATTCTATCTCTTTTTTTTCCATCTTTTCTCCTCCAATCAATCTAACCGCGGCTCGGCTCACTGCCCACTCCCGGAAGCTATCCGTTCAGGCCGATGTTTTCTTTACCAGAGAGACACCGCGATTTGTTGCGGGACAGGGAGTCGAACCCTGACGGCAGAGGTTATGGGCCTCGCCTGCGCCGTGCTTCCCGCAGTTCTTGTTGGCGGCCCGGATTCGAACCGGGTAGAGCTGCTTATAATCAATCAACAGTAGGCAGATTGATGCTCATGTGTTCCCACCACACCGCCGCAGTTTTGCCGGTTACACCATCCGGCTTGCCGTCTGTCGCCACATTTGTGGCCGGGTTGATTAGATGCAGCGCGCTTGCATCCCGCGGCAATGCCAACCCTCCATCCATAAAAGGTTGTATTGGTCGGCCCAGAAGTTGAATCTGGTATCTCGGTTTACGGTTCCCTGGTCGTGGCAAAGCCCTCTACCACCGAGTACGAGTTACCGTTGCGTGTCACCGTGCACGCCCGGCGGCCAAGTTTGCGGTGGGTGGCCCCAACTATTCGAAAATTTAGAATAGTTGGATCTACACCTTGACCGCGATATAACCGGCTTTGAAAGTGATCTCCACCGGTCGATTTTCTGCTGTATGCCATCCGCATGATTTTTGTAGTAAATATACGATTGTGGCATCTGAATATCCCCGTCTCACGACGTCCCGATTTGACTGCGCCAGTGTCGGGGATCGGCCTAGCTGGTGCAAACATCCTCGTCCTATGTGGTTGTTAATGTCCCGGACATCTAGTAATAGTATATGCATATTTATATAGTCTGTCAATAGGCAATTTGTCAGTCAATACTCCTATTGCTCGAACGCATCTTCAAGTAGCTTTTGTTTGTACCATTCTGCTAGACCAGCAATAACACCGCGTGAAATGTTTTTCCATGCGTAATCAAAAAGTTTTTGCTTTATCTCGTCCTCGCATTCTCTCAAAATATCCGCTGATACCTCTTTCATCAACGGCCCAATATCTTTGGGGGACTGGTAGATGGCTCCAATTTCTGCAAGGTGCTGTACTGCTTTTTGCCAACGCGCCTCAGTGCGGTATTCTGCTATCAACTGATCTATGATGTCACTCCGTGTTGGGTTTCTTTCTTTCCAGTCACGGGTATGATTTTCCTTGAATATTTCTGATACATATTTCCCCATTGATACCTTTTTTTCAAGAGAAAATACGTTGTAATTTTTTACGACAACGCCTTCTATTTTGCACCCGCCGAGAACAGATTCAAGCTGCAAAAATTCATCAAACATTGCCTTGTTTTCTACAACACCCACATAGAGCAACGGCACAAATTCAAGCCCAAGCCTGATAAACTCTGCCTGCTTCTCTTCGGGAGACAGATAACATTCCGGCCCGGTTACAATGTCAAACCCGATAATGTTCATTCGTGGAGTACGACCATAAGCAAGCGTGTTGTGTTTTGGCCGCTCTAAATATTCGCCGCGATAGATCCATTCCGGGTGAAGAAATGGGGACAAAAGCCGGGCTGAAGAAACCGCTTTCTCGAACATCTTTTCTGGCGCATCTAAAATCAGCTGCTTGCCCTTGCTTCTGCATTGCAATACTCCATCAATTACGCCGAAAGAAAACTGGCTTCCGTCTACTTTTTCCTCGACAATCACGCTGCCAGTAAAGATATCGGCAATTGCCTTGTGTCCAATTTGAAAAACGCTCGGATAAGAGTTAATCATCGTTTTACCCTTTCGCCATCGGCATAATGACATGAACCCACCCTGCGGCGCCGGTGAACAGCAACGGTTGGTTGGGTTTGCTGTACTGCATCGCAGACACGCCGCCAACTTGCAGAGCATCACGCAAGAATTTACCATTGACGCCCAGCGCGCAGGCGTTGTTACCCTCTGCGGCTACCTTGACCTCGGACTGACCAACATCATCAGACGATGTGGTCAGCGTGATACCATCGGTCTGAATGTCAAGCCCCAGATAAGACGTTTCTGCCACCGTGACCATTGCCAGTTTGACTGCCGCGTCCATCTGCGCCGGGTTCCAGTCCACCCGATACGGAGGGTTATTTGGGATGATCGCGCTCACATCCGGGAACGATCCTTCGACGGTCGCCGCATAATAGGCGCAATCCCCGCCGTCAATCACAACGCTGCCCTTATCAATCGCAAGGGTGGCAGACTGGCCCGCAAACAAACCAGCCGCATCGACCAGCGCCTTCGCCGGGATCATTGCGTTCAGACCGGTATCTTCAATTTCGGCAACCGCAAGCCGAAAGCCGTCTGTCGCTTCAAGTCTGGCCCCGTTGACGTGGATGCATGTTTGGTTTGGCCGGGCTTCGTCTGTGCTTGCAAATGGCGCGGTCAAAGCAACTGCCCGCCAGAAGGATTCGCCGATGGCAACACCTTCACCCGTACCAGGCTCCGGCGGCATCTCTTCACCGTCGATCCCTTTCAGTTTGACCTTGCTCTTGCCGTCAATGACGGTCAATGTCACGGCTTTCGGGTCATAGTCCAGTTCCACCACGCGTTCAGTTCCCGCGTTGATTACGTCCAGAAACTTCTGGGCGGGAACGCAGATCGACCATTCTCCATCCGTTTCAGCGGACAGATCAAACCGCACACCAGTTTCAAGATTGGTGGCAAACAGTCTTCCGAACGCAATGCCAGACACGATTTGCACATGCGACAAAACCGGCAGCAACGATTTGCGCCCGGCCACCTTTGCGCAATGGCGTAATGCAGACAACAGTTTTTGACGTTCGATTTTCATTTATTCACTCTCCTGTTTTTCGTGTTTTGCAATGAAATTACGAATGAAATTACCGCCCTCTTCTTCTGTGATTTTGTAGCAGTGCCGCCAAAGGCGTTCGTCACCATCGACCTTGTATCTAATCCCCATTCTGCTAACAATGATTTCGCGGATAAAATCAATTCTCCACGGGTCTTTATCGATGTTGTTTATGTCTGTCACTCTCCAGTGTGTCACAAGAACATACTGCCCTATTTTGGGAAATTTTATAGGCCTCATTTGTTCTCCTCAGCATCAATACCAGCGACATATTGTTTCAATGATTTTATCACACGCTGGTCATCTTCGTGGTGATACGCGCGGCGGGCATCAGCGTCGCCCTCTTCAATCATGGTCTGGATGATCTTGTCAAGCAAATGCCAGTCCTTCTCGCTTACCTCGGCCTCAGCCTCTTTCCGGCGCTTTTTCTCGATCTCCATTTGCTTGACAACCCACGGATGGGCAAAGAACTCATCCCATGCATCAATTCGATCTCGGCGATATTCAAGTTTTTTCATCAGGCTTTTCATCGCCATTTTCGCGCCGATGTAAGGCGAAAATTCATCACCATGTTTGCGCACACCAATTCCGATGCGTTCATCGTTATAACTTACGAGCGTTGCAATTGTCACCGGGTTCGAGATATGAATCTCAATTCCTGACATCTCCAATACGATTTTCTTTTTCATTTCATCTCCCTTTCGAATTGTAAGGGTCGCCCCTTATTTCACCACAAGCGCCAAATTGCGCCTTATTTCTACGTTATTGGTGTTTGTTCGAATTAACTGTATTTTTCGAAATCTACCCCGTCTACGTTATTTCTGCGAGGGTTTCTACGCAGTTGGTCAATCGCATATTTCTGTAATTCGCATTCCATACGCCGCCTCGAACATTTTCTTTTTCAGCCGGTACAGCGGCAGGCGTTGACCCTTCACATCCTCAATAACACGAACTCCGCTGGAGGTGATGTACTCAAAGTCTGCAATGTAATCGCAAACCTTTTTGTTATTTATTACAATAGGGAACCTCGGCTGCAATGTCAAGCCGTGAATTTCGCCGGCCTGCTGCGCAAGCTTAAGCTCCCAATATCGCGCCACCTCCGCCTTGCTTGCAAACACGATACCATCGACGATTGTTTTTACCGCATGATATTTGCTCATTCTTCCACCTCGACAATGTCATCGGGCGCAATTGTGATTGTGTTTTTGTCAACCTTAATCACGGTGTGAACCTTGTCCCGGAACATCAATTTTTCGCCGACGCTCCAATTGTTTACCCCGATGATCAAAACAACCTCCTCGCTCTTGTCTCTGACAAACCCGACGTAAGGTATCTGCTCACCGAATGGCGAAAAAATTCTTGTGTTGCGCAGGTCAACGCCCGCCGTGATTCCAAACCCGATCAATATAATCTGTCTGTCCTCGTCGTCTGGCACTTGCACGTAATAGGTGACGTACTTGCCGCCGCCCGTCTCCAGCCGCCATATGATCTTGGCGCCGATCTTCTCCGCGCACGCCTCAGCATCTTTGGCGTTGTCAAAAAAGTGCATACAGCGAAGCGGAATTTCATTTTGCGTGAACACTGTTTTCGTCTCTGCGCTCATGTTACCTGCCCTTCTTGATTTCAAGCTCATCCAATATGTTATATTCTGGCTCGAATTTCGCCAAGTACGGGAAGTTATCTTTACCTAATTTCTGTTTCAGCACATACATTGCAAGAATCTCTTTGCTGATCCTCATGTTTGCAAGCAGGTCAATATCAGCGTATGATCCCTCTTGCCAGTACTTCGCCGGGCGCATCAGCGCAATAATCCGATCACTGGTTTGCTCAATGTTGCTTGTCCATTGTCCATCACCGAGTTCTGGTATTTTGTCTGCGTACTCGTCAACCTCGCGGGATGCCTGAACACCAACCACAAACGGCGCATGGATTGTCCGCATTGCCATAGTCTTTATCAGGTCGAGATTTTCGCTCACCCCAACGGATTTACTTTCTGCGCCGCGCGGTAATGGTATTCGCTGTAAGTAATCCACAAACACAATGTCAATCTCTTTTTTGTGCTTGTCTCTGGCAATGTTCAGCGCTCCCTCAATCGCGTCTGCGTCAATTCGGATCTGTTTTGTCTGCGTCATGGAAGAATAACCAATGTTCCACAACGGCCAAAACATGCGCTCCACGCTGGATTTCAAACATCGGTTCCAGTCCGATTCGCTGATGGTTCCCCGCGCCATGTTGGTGATGGACACCCGCTCATCGGCGGCCATGTTGAACGCGTTCAGCTCTTCGACCGTCTGCTCAAGTGTGATATACATCACGATCCGATTATCAATCTTTTGATCCCGCAGCCATTTTGCCCGTTCGCGTGCCCAGCGCACCATGAAGCCGGTTTTACCACATCCCGGACGGGCCAACAACGAACAAACCTCACCTTTGTACAGTGGCAGAAAGTCTTTATCGAATCCCGCAAGTCCAACAGAAACGCCATGCGCCGCGTTCTTCCGCCGATCCTCAAGGTATGCTACCGTGTTCTGGCTGATAACATCGGGAGTGAGTAGAATGCTTTCGTAGTTTTTGGGATCGCTCATACTTTATGACCTTTCTTCCGCGCGGTGCTTCCGGGTGATGATGCCTCAGCCTGTCTTTTTGCCGCCGCTATTTCTATTGGCTTGGCGACCGACCACGGGCCGGAAATCGTCCACTGATTGTCATGCATGTACTTGATACCCGCATCAATGTCGCATTCCTGTAATCCCGGAATACCAACAATCTGGGTTATAGCATCATTCCACTTTTTCTGTCCGGTAATTGGCTGCATCTCGTTCATGTTCAACTTTTTGCCGATAAGAGACGACATTCGGACGAAAGGAGAAAGGCCGGTGGTGATGACGACATCTTCTTCTTCTGTCTCTGTCTCTGTATCTGTATCTGTATCTGTCTCTGGTGCGTTGCTGCAACACTCTTGCAACGTTGCTGCAACGTTGCAACTCTTGTTTTCTCGGCTTTTTTGTGATCTTCCAGTGCTTGAATCGCTTTTATATTGTCTTTTGTTCCAGTTTCTTACTTCGTACACTTCTTCTTCAATTTCTATCAACTCATATTCGATAAACGCTTTCAGTATTTTTTCTGTGGTATCGTCATCTGCAATAAACTTTTGTTTAAGGTGATTGTTGCAGAAACGTTTCTGCAACGTTGCAAGAAGCTTTCCGCGTTCCGGAGATTCACTTGCTATGCTAAGAATAATCACCCATGCGCCAATTACAGACAAAAACGGGATGTTGTATTCCTGGCTTATCATAATAAACTTGTCATCCCGTATTGCTTCTGAATAAAACCTGAACCACTGTAATTTACTTTCGTTATCCATTGTTACTCCATGCACTTTCTAATACCTTATGGATTTTCACGTGATCCAATGCGCCCAATAAAATGAGATCATCAATCTTTGCCGGGAGTTTTACCGCTCTGGCATTCCCGCCTATTTCAGAGACTAAAATATCTGATTCTTTGTTGGCATCTGGGTCAAGGCTTACAAATACTCTATCAGCTTTCTTGAAACTTTCAATCCATTCTGGAGACCAATTTTTACCGGGAACGCTTACGACGTTGACATTGGGAAGCATACAATCATCACCATACCACAACGCGGCCCACGTCACCATAGCTTTTATCTCACCTTCAACAATCAGCAGGTCGCCGAATAAACAGTCCGTGCGCTTGTGTAGGTCTGTGATAAATAGATTGTTTCCTAAATGGGATATGTGGTGGCGATACTTGTCACCCGGCCCGGCGGGTTTTAGCAGGCGGTGCTTTAAATCAATCTCAGTCCACTTGTATTCCATGCCTTCGCCGGGAAAGTTTTTGCAAACCGGCTGATGATATGGGATTGTTAAGCTGTCCGATGTGAAGCGAATACCCTTATATACCCACTCACGAGACTGGCAATACCCAAGCCCGTAATAATCCTGCCAGTCGTCGATCAATCCACGCTTGCGCCAAAGGTCACGCGCTCCGGGAATATCTTTCAAATTGCGGTTGTATGTTTTCCAGTCGTTGTTGAAGTTTAGTTCTTGTCTAGCTGCTGCAAGCCGTTCTGCTTTTTCGATTTTATCAAGACGTTCCCGCTCTTTTCTTTCTGCTATCATTCGTTGCAGATCTTCTTCGGTAATCGTTGCATTGCCGGCCAGCTTAAGAACCGCAGTTTTGAACGGAACACCATCACGCCACATCACAAAATCAATGGCATCTTTCCAGTGACCGCCAGAACCAGGCTCCCCTTCGCACTTGCGGCAGAACCATCCCTTGTCAACGTTTACGCGGAATCGATCCGTTCCACCGCAACGCGGACAAGGGCCGGCCCACTCGTTAGGCGTGACGCGGTTCAGCTTCGTGACGGGCTCAATCAGAGCCAAAAGATCAACCCGTTTGGCCGCATCTGTATTCAGCATCATATTGCCTTTAAGAATGCGACAATATCGTCAAACATGTAAATTGCTTGTTCTTTGGACATCACAAAGCAGGCTTTATTTTCGTTGTGCTCATAAATGTCCAAGCAAAAACAATCATAATCTGTATGACGTGAAACACTAACCTTCATTTCATCCAATGTAAAACTAATTTCTTTTGCAACGTCCGTGAATTCCAGTTCCATTTTATTCACCCTTCAACATCTCAAGAAACGCAGTAAGTATTTCAATGGCTTCCGGCTTATCCATTTTTACTGATACGCTGTCATCTATATCAATGGTCACGTATACGTATCCATCAAATGGATCATTCGTCATGGTTATAAGTGTTTCGTCTTCGCCGGCTTTAAACGTCAATTCTGTTATCCTTGGTTTCATTTCATCTATCCTTTAGGAAAAGAAAAACCCGCTCTCTGGTTAAGTCAGTTTGGCGAACAGACATTAGCAGCATTGAGAGCGGGTTTTGCTTACCCAATTGTGTATTAAATTGAAACTGCTAAAATCTTGTTCGCCACAATCATTTTACAACGATCCCGGCGCGTTGTCAATACCCAATTATCCTTTTTGGTCAAGGTATTCGTTGATTGCGTCGATCACGTTTTCGGCGCGGGTGGACTGCGGCAGCCGCAACTTCTGCAAGATGCCGTCAACCTCGAAGATGTTCGCCCGTTTGTACGCGGCGACAAGCTGCGCCCAGCGGACCGGGTAATTGTGCTTGCCGACCTTGGCCAGCGGTTCGGTCTTTGCGTACTCGATGCCGGTCTGGGTGGCTTCTGTGGTTTGCGGTTCGGTGGGTTCGGACAACGGCTCAGGTTCAGGGGCTTTCTGTTGGGGGGTCGTCGGTTTCTGCGGGGCCGCCTGTGCTGGTTTGCGCTCAACGCTTGCGTCTTTGTCGGGATCGTCGCCGGTCTCCAGTACGAAGGTTTGACGGAGAGCGTATTTATAGGCGCAGGTCATAGCCTTATTCAGTGACTTATCCCCACTGTCAGATCCTTCCCCGACGGCCTCAACGTCGATATAAGTCCCGCTCTCGTGGGCGAATCTCACAACGGCGTGAAGGGTTGACCGCAACATAACGCTGCCGCGCGCGGTGGTGTATTGCTCCTGCTTTACGTCATCGTATTTCACGACGTGGCAAAAGATACCATGCTCAACCATAGCCGGGCGCACTTCTGCGATAATGTCTTTCTCGCCGGCATAGGTGTAGTTCAGATTGTCGCCGCGTTTCTTGCGCACATATCCAACCTCGTCATATGCGGCAGACATGGCCTCGTAAATATTGGCATGTTTGTTCTCACTCATTTTATCCTCTCTCTATCGCATCGATGCGATAACATCCAAGTAATTCTCAAAATCCGCTTCGGTCTCGCAAGCGGTGCACCACATCTCTTCCTCTTCCAGCGGGATCGTCTTGCAGCGGGGACACATCTTATTGAACGTCAATGAGGTCATCGGTACAAATGCGGTTGGTGTGCCAACGTACCCCTGACCGCCAACGTAGTGCTGGCTGATGTTCTCGCCGGTGACGCTATGCACGAAGCACACCGCGCCGAATTCAATGACTTCCACATCTACCCCGTTAGGCAGCTTCGCTCTCATCATTTTTGCTCCCCGCGTCAATCGCTTCTTGCACCGTAATGGCTGCGTTCGGTTGGCTGAATTTCCGGGCATATTCTTCCCGGATCAGTGAGCGCACAAGGCCGGCGAAACTCGTTGTATAACCAAGGCCCATCAAGGATTTTGCCATGCCGTTTTCTTCCCCGTCAAGAGTTACCAGTTTTTTTACTTTTTTCATATCGTCTCCCTTCATATATATATAACATTATATTCATGTTGCGTGAAAATGTCAATAGGCAAAATAAAACGACTGGAGAGAGGGCCAGCCGTTTTATTCGGGAGGTGGGTCTTTCACCCGCCCTTTCGGTGGAGGGCCGTTCGGTCTTTGCCGCCCGCGTAATAAATTACTGTTTCATTCTACGGCGAAACGGGCGAGGTGTCAACCGTTCGCCGCCGGTATAAATTTGTTTTTGTACCGATCTCCTTCATCGATACTAGCTCCCCGCTTTCAACCTTGCTGTTAAGATACTTGCGGGCGCTTTCGGTGGAGATTTTCAGCTTTTCTGCCAGCTCAACGGCGGTAACGTCTCCTGGTTGGCGCATGACGCCATAGGTGTTTTGGTAGTCCGCCATGAGCGCGGTCATCAGATCGTTTTCGGTTGTACCATCGTCGATTATCATAAGTCAACTTTCCTTATCCGTCTGTTGTCCGGCGCTGCCGTATAGCGCAGCCTGCTCAGGTCAAGCCGGTCTCCAATCAAAAACACCCCGCCAATATCAGAGCGGGATTGATTGACCGCCACACGCTGCCCGTGGGATGTTTTGAGCTGCCATGACGGCATTGCGATATATTGGGTATCCGGGTATTTTGCGCCGCTGTCGTCCACCAGGTGATTGTGGCCCCTGAACACGTAACGCGGCAGTTTCAATCCGAGTTGCGAATAATCTATCCCCACCTCTGCGACGATCCCGGCGGCGGCGCTGGTCCACGGTCTACGACCTGCCCGGCCATGATGCGCAATGTCAATCACGCATCCGTCAACGTCCAGTGAAAATTGAAAGTCATGTTCCATGCCCAGCGCGTTGGCAATCTCCTGCTCATATTGCATCTGCCCGGTGTGTACGTTGGTTCCGTAGGTCAGGTATGATGCATCAGCCATGTCAACCAGCGGGGCAAGGATCGATTTTGCAATGTCCATCTGGTCAGTCATTTCGTTGACCAACTGCGTGTTGTCGTGGTGTATCCCGTCAACAACGTCCCCCAGGTGGCAGACAACAAACCGATTTTTGCGTGAGCGGCCCTTTATCCCAATCAGGTGCCTAGCGTACTCGGTACACTCCGTCCAGCATGACCACAGCCATTGTTGCATCTGGTTGGCGTGTACGGTCTGCTCCTCGTTGCGCCGCCTGTGGATGGTGTATTCAGGCGGCGCAATTGCGGTCGATCCCCCGATATGGGTATCTGATATGATCATTGTAACGACGGTTGGTTTCTCGGCCATTTATTTTCCGCCGAATGATACGGTTCCGTTGCTCAGTTGGACCTTCAACGCGTCCAGTTTGTCATTGACGATTTTCAATTGGGCTAGTACTGCGGTCATATCTGCGCCGGTTGGCGGCGTTACCGGATCATCGTCATCCGGTGGGGGAGGTGGCACAACAATGGTGGCCTTGAAGTTGAGATCATTGTAAAGCTGCGCCGGCGTGCCGTTGTAAATCCATTTCGAATAAACGCCGGTGAAGTCGTACATCCAGAAGTCAACCACATTTGCAATGTAGGATTCTTGCGGGATGGGCTGATCTGCGGGTGTGCCGTCTGCAAGAAGCGGGAAGTTTACATTCGCCGCTGAATTGCTGCCCGCGCTGGAGATGAACCAGTTCTGGATATCATTCCAACCCGTCATCAGTTCCATTTTTGCCCGCGTCATAAAGCAATACCACGGCAGTTTATAGCGCTTGCTGATCACGTTGGCGAAGTACTTCGCGACGCTCAGCCACCAATAGGCGCTGACATATTTCTTGCTACCGTCAACGTTCTTTCCCTCTTCGATATTGCGCCCGTCCATCATCACGGCGTGGATGTAGCGGGGGCCGATCCCGTCTGTCATCATCCTATCCACGTAATACTGGAAATGCATCTTTGCAATGTTGGGATCAACGTTCATGTCCCATGTTTCCCACGGCGCAGACCCGCGTTCGACGTACAGTTTGGGATCGAGCCCGTACACGCCGACCACCGGAACGCCACATGCCCGCGCAAGTTCCGTTTGTGGCTTAAGTTGCTCGTTGATCCAATCCGGCGAGCCGAGATCGACTACGACGAAGTCATAACCTTCAACGTCGCTTTTGCTAACCGTCACGTTTGCGGGCAGACCAATGCCCCGCGCCTTATTGCTCCATTTGTTTGCCATTGTTCGTCCTTTCTACGGTAATCTTGCCAGCACTTCGGCTGCGATTTTTGCATGACCGGCTGCGGTCGGGTGTACACCGTCCGATGTGTCAGCGGCGGTGATCCACGGCACGGTGTAAGTATCCCAGCACGTAATCCCACGCGCTGAACACTCAGCAGAAATCGCGCCCCGAATGTTGGATTTATCGACCGGTGTTGCTCCGGTGTTGTTTGTCCAACGGGGTAGCACGTTCATTGCGTAGATGGTCGCACGTGGGTTACTCGCTTGCAATTCGGCAATGTTCTCCCCATACTCAGCCCGCAATGCCGTCATATCTCCGGCGTTGTCGTCGTTTGTGCCAAGTGCAATGATGATGATATCCGCGTTGTCGCTTGCGGATGCTACGGTCTGCGCGTCCATGTTGGATATGATTGTTTGACCAGCAACGGCATGGTTCATTACGGCGAGGTGGGCATTGTTATATTGCCCGTCTAAAATAGACGCCCAACTACGGGTTGCCGCAGAAATGCTATCCCCTAAAACGCCTAAAAATTTTGCGTCTCCCCACGCTAGCGTAAAAACTTTCCTGATTTCCGATGCCGTTGCGGCCCGATTGAGCAAAAAAGCGTGACACTCATTCCCAAGCCAAACACGCGCCCCGGCTTTATCGGATGCGCCCAGAAGTGTCAATCCGCTATTTAATACACCGGCCCACAAACCGAGGCCAGTTTGAGCCGTCTTTACGGGCACTCCGTTTAAATAGGCTGAAAAATTATCTAATGATTTACTGGCTGTAATGGCGGTTTGAAAAAAACTAGTGCCGTACCAGCCAGTATCTATTGATTTTGTCACGTTGTTCGCAATATAGCCAAAATCAAAACCGTTGTTTACCCGAATATAAGCCCGATTTTGGGAATCCGTCTGCAACATTGCCAAAGTGCGAAATGTGCTATCTGTCCAGACAGTGTCGTTGGCGGCTGCCCCCCATAGCACAAGCGTCAGTTCTTGCGGATTAAACGCGGCCGAAAGTTCAGGAGAATAAATATTTATATAATCGTTCCCTGATCCATCAAGATATGCTGATTTTTTCCCATCTCCAATTCCGGTCTGGCCCAGTGTTACCCCGCTATACGCCCCGTTTCGCCCGTTTCCGCTGTAATCCTGCGCTACCGTCCCGCTAGTCTCCCAAAACGGCCAGTAACCTATCAGGTTCGCACCAAACATGCGTTTGACTTTCTGCCAGTATTGCAATCGATTGCTCATCAACAACACGTTATTCATTTACCACCTCGCTTATACTGTTCCCACAAAATCTTGAGCTTCTCCGCATCAGTTGGCTCAGCCACCGTCACCCCGCAATAGGCGTGCAGGTCGGCTTCATCACCCCGAAAAAAGTCAAGGTCAATCTGCTGGCTTTCCATCCCGAACGCCGGGCCATTACCCCGATCCGAGAATTGCCAGAACGTCCACGGCCAGCCGAAATGACGTTGGCTGTCATACCAACCCGCTTTCAAGGCCCGCTCGCCAGCCTGAACCACAGTCTCACCCGCGTTGATGTACGGATACCCCGCCAGCCACAGGCCCCGGCCTTTGAGCCAGTCGGGGATCGGCTGCAACGTGTATTGCAGTGTGCTCCAATTGGTGTAGATGATTGGGTATCGGCCTGTGCGAGACTTCACGACTT
>Ga0074195_1001100_pt1 | contig 41564 bp, 41 predicted proteins | sample EPASupsiteHSE623_FD_64525 | JGI IMG/M metagenome (GOLD analysis project Ga0074195, IMG submission 64525) | Bioremediated contaminated groundwater from EPA Superfund site, New Mexico - Sample HSE6-23 | ecosystem: Environmental > Aquatic > Deep subsurface > Groundwater > Contaminated ...
AATCATCATAAAAGGATAAAGATAGGCATGTTTATTGAGTATAGGGTACATCCCTCTCGCATCCACCAATTTGGGAAATGCGATTCGAAGGAGTACTTTGAATCGTGATTTCCCTTTATTTTCTGAGGCTGCGAGTCTAGGTGCCATGCTATTGAATGATTCACCTTTACCATGAATACCAGAGATGAGAAAATAATCCGTCACCTGTTGTAAGAGGGGTTCACTCATGGTAAAGCTCAAATCCAGTAAGGGTACCTCTATCTCAAAATAGGTGTGGTTTAAATGCAATATCGTTTGAAAGAACTTCGTCATTTGAAGTGATTCTAAGGTTTCATTTAACGCTTTTTGATCAATCGAATCGACATTTTTTTCTATGTATATCGCGATATCAAGTAAGCTTCTGAGTCCAATCCCTGAGGATTCCACGTGTTTAGCCAAATGGTAAACCAAATAGATGACTTCAAATGTAGGCAGTAATGTGTATTCATAACCTTCGACTAATTTTGTATGGTTCCAAGCCGTTTTAAAATAGGTTTGGTATTTTGGATTGAAGTCTTTATGAATACTTGGGTGTATCTCTATCAACAAACCCTCGGGTGTAATGTATTGGTCGTGCTGTAGTGTTCTAGACTCGAGTTCAATCCCCATCTTTTTGAATAGGTTTTTTATGACATCCAAATCTGAACGTACCAAAATGTCAATATCGCCCATCCCACGCATATAGGATTCTGGGTATAAGGTTTTAATCTTAGTGCCTTTTAGAAAGATGTGATCGATGTGTTCTATTTGGAAAAGTGATTTAATCTGGGCGATTAAATCTTTTTGTTTTTGGTCTTTATCAATGAATGAATATAAAACCCCATTACACTTGTGAATAAACTTGGATGAATAGGCTTTAGGATCTAAATACGGAATGATTAAACCGGATAAACCCCCATTCAACATCATTTTAAAAAACGAGGCTTCATCCTCGATTTTTAAATCGATCTGTTGTTGTTTCAAAGCGAGGGATGTCGCTTTGAATAAGGTGGTTTCAATCATTTAAGCGACCTCAAGCGGAGTAATACTGTTCTAAATGGGTTATTGACCCAAAGAATAACTAATAGGCGATATGTTTTAGAGTGAAGTGATACTTTCTTTTTGTTTTGGTGTATGGTGACTTTCGCAAATATGTCTTGAACATCCACCACTTCTTTTCGGTAAGTGGCGTCACCTCTTAATGTATAGGTATCCTGATGGATTTTAATGATTCGGTGGAGAATGACTTTGCCTTGATAATGGGCCAAGACGACATCGTATTTTTGGACTTTTTCTGGCAAATCCACATAAACAATCGTTTGGCCATCTTTGTAAAATGGCCACATCGATGTGCCTTTGACCGTAAAACTGACACGCTTTTTAGAACCCAGTTCAGCTTTGACGACTTCAAAAAATGTGTCGTTATCGATGATGGTTTTTAACATAGTAAGTCTTTGGCTTTCAAGGTTTCTATGAAGGTGATGACGTCTTTTTTAGCATCCTCATAAGACACTTCATAGTGGTCCATTAGAAGTTGAACCAAGGATTCTAAGGTTTGTTCTTGTTCCAAGGATTCAAATAAGAGTTTCCCCGATTTGTTTAACGTCATCACCCCATTGAAATGGAGTGCTTGAGCGTCTATAGGTAGTACCATGTACCGAATACCAATGGTTTTGATGATGAATCCAGGTTTGATTTTCATAGGTGTCTCCTTATTGGGTTCAAAATAAGTCATGTATACACTGTGCTTGTTTAAGGTTAAAGTGGTTCGATAAAACTTGGTTTGATTGAGTAATTGATTGATCTCAGGGAGTAAGGTTTCCCAGGTTTCTTTGGTCGTTGGTCTAGCGATGTTTTTTAATAGTAGTTTTGTAGCCTCATCGACCGTCAATGGTTTGATTGTATCCACGCTGCCTTGTTCAATGAAGTATATGGCTTTCAGTGGGTATATAGCATTTTGATTGAGGGCTGTTTTACCAGAAAAAGGTGTACCATAGACTTTCATGTCCTTGATGATGGGTTTGTCATCATTTAAGATTTCGCCTTCTAAAACATCTTGGTAAAAACGCGCATGGGTAGATTTGCCTGTACCTGAGGGGGCAGAAAACATATAGGCTTCATTATGTTTTATCACACACGAGGCATGTAATGGGATAAAACCTTCGATGGTGGCGATATCTAAAAACAACATCGAAATGAAGATATATTCCATTTCAGCAGGTTTCTTAGACAGTTTTTCAACCATCGAAATGGTAACCTCTTGATAATCTAAGCTGCGTTTGATTTCATATTTGACTGACCCATTTAAATCGACCACTTGAAGGGTGTGTCTATCTTTATCTTGATAGAATCTGCGGTAGATGTCTTGCATGTAAGGCTCTGTTTTGGCTTCGATATGATCGACCAAAAGTGTCTCGATGTGGTATTTTGGTAAGACTTGTTTTTGATAAACTTCGATGTTGTTTTTGAAGTACTCATCAAAATGGTATTCAATTGAAATGGGGATACCAGCGATTAAATATGTCTGCATACTTGACCTCACACTTATCCCCATTATACCTTGTTTTATAAATGAAATACAGTGTCAACTGTGGTTGTTCCATGATACAATACCAATAGAGGAACCTTTATGAAATTAAAAATGAACCCTTTATTAAAACCTTATCAAAAACGGATCGTCCCACCACTAACCTTGTTATCGGTGTTTTCACTCATACTATCACTCACTGCGATTGTATTTGCTTACTTATCCAAACTCGCCATTGACGCTTATACCGATGGGTCATTGTTATTTTTATATGGCACTTTACTGGTAATTATCATGGTCATACAAGTGCTGTTATCCGCATATAACCAATATTATAAAGCATCTGTTACCTATCAATTAGAAGGTCAGATGCGTGAAGATTTATACCAAAAGATTTTAACTGGTAAACTTCAAAGTACCGGTGAAAACCACTCTGCCGTCTACATCAACCACTTCAAATCGGATGTTACAGCGATCACAGATGGGGTATACGATTTACTACCGAAAGTCATTTTTTATATCTTTAGATTTTTAGGTGCGTTCGTTGTTCTATTCATTTTAGATTGGTTATTCGCGGTATTATTCTTAACCCTTGGACTATTATTATTTGTCTTATCTAGGCTATTATCCAAAAAGATTAAAGGCATTCAAAAAGAAGCTTTAAGTGCTGAGGATCAACTCTACCAACAGATGCAAGAAGGTTTAACCCATTTAGAAGTGATTAAAGCGTTTGAAGCGGAAGACATTCAAAAAGAATCGCTTCAAACCTCAGGTCATCACTTCTACCTAAAACGCATGAAAAAACAACTCATCTCTTCTTTGACTGGGTTGGGTTTACATAGTTTCTTCGCATTTGGTTATGTATTCGCGATATTGTTTGGAACCTACCGTTTAAGTCAAGGTTCGATTGTGTTTGGTAGTTTAATCGCAATCATCCAACTCGTTCAAAACATCCAAAGCCCATTTTCTGGGTTATCCACTTTAGTCATTAAGTACCACCAATGGACCGCCTCCCTCGACCGTATTAAAATGATCGATGATTTACCAAGAGAATCCAAAACCAAATTGCCTGTGAGACCATTCAAGAAGATTGAACTAAAGAAAGTCTCATTTAAATACGAACAACGATTGGTATTGGAAAACGTATCACTCGATATTAAACCCGGTGAACTCATTTGGATTAAGGGTGAATCTGGCAAAGGCAAAACCACCCTCATTAAACTATTGTTGGGTTTGATGAAACCAAGTACTGGCACATTAGAACTCAAGGTCGATGACGCTTCGTATGAATTGTCTGAATCCACGAGACCCTACTTCTCATATGTCCCACAATCCTATTACCTATTATCCGATTCTATCTTAGAAAATCTGACACTAAGAAAAGACATCCCCATGGAAAAAGTCATCGAAGCGTGTCAAACCGCGGTGATCTATGAAGATATCTTAAAAACACCTGCTGGGTTTGACACCAAGCTGAAAGAGATGGGTGCGGGCTTATCGATTGGACAGCTTGAACGGTTATCCATAGCCAGAGCATTATTAAAAGAGGCACCTATCTTGTTGTTAGATGAAATCACCGCTTCACTCGATGCTGACACCGAGAAAAAAGTGTTGATGAACTTAAAAGCATTGAAACAAAAAACCATCATCTTTGTATCACACCGTGATTTAAAGGATATTAAACCCACCAAGATAATCGACCTCAATTAAAAAATGCAGTGCTGATGAAACTCAGCATTGCATTTTCTTTATTGTTTTTCGTAAAGTGATAAGAAGACTTCAACCAAGCTAGGGTCAAATTGCTTACCTGTGTGTTTTTTGATTTCAGCGATCGCTTCTTCGTGTGACAGTGGTTTTCGATATGGTCTTTCTGAAACCATCGCGTCATAGGCATCGGCGATGGAGATGATTCTCGCACGAATCGGGATGTTTTCGCCTTCAATCCCACGTGGATACCCTGTGCCATCCCACTTCTCGTGGTGTGACAAGATGTCATACGCAATTTCTGCGTATTCTGGCGAGGTCGAAATAATTCGATAACCAATTTCAGGGTGACGTTTGATGATTTCCCATTCGGCTTCAGTGAGTTTACCTGGTTTATTTAAGATGGCTTCATCGATCGCGATTTTACCAATGTCATGGAGATTGGAAATCGCTCTTAACAACTGTAAATCTTCAGACTTCATGCCTAATTTTCGACCAATGTTGATACAAATCTCAGAGACCCGTTTGGAGTGTCTTTCTTCTCTTGGGTTTTTCTCATGTAACGTATTTAAGATGGTTTTGATCGATTCACTTCGGTGTGAAGTCACTTCGAACAATTTGTTCTTATACATTTGTTCTTCTACGACGCGGATGACTTCTTCTAAGTCGCCATCTTGATCACGGCACGATACCCCGAAGGATACCGATACGCTCATGCCATGTAAATATTTCTTATCTAAGATGCGTTTCATCTTCTCTAAGTAATATTGGGCGGAATGCAGTGGTGTGTTTGGTAACAATACAACAAACTCATCGCCACCGATACGACATACGGAACCTTTATCATTGAAAATTTGTTTTAATAGGGCTGAGACTTCAATCAAAAGCTCATCCCCTGCGGCGTGACCGAAAGCATCGTTCATGATTTTCAACCCATTGATGTCACATAAGATGATCGAAACAGGGTTGTATTTGGTGTCTTTGAGTTCTGCTAACTTTTCGGAATAAAAGCGTCTATTGTATAAACCAGTCAAGGCATCGTTATAAGATAGGTATAAAATGGAGGCTTCGTATTTCTTACGGTCTGTGATTTCATAAGAGAAAATGGTTGCGCCAATGATATTACCATCTTCAATGATGGGGGCGTAATGTTCTTCTAGGTATTTTTCCCCATCGATCTCGACACGGACCACATCGATATGAGATACCCCATCCAAGGCTTTTTGAATGTTTCTCATCAAACGACGTTTCATCGCGTCATTTTCGATGATGGATAAGAAATCCTCCCCTTTATGAATCTCTAAGTTATAATAGGCTTTCATCGATACTTGGTGGAAATGATTGAACGTTAGATATTTAAAATTGCGGTCCAAAGCATAGATTTCCATGTGTCTAGTCGCGTCCATGGAGGCTTGTAAAAGCTTGGTTTGAATTCTAAATTCTTGGTTAAAATGTAATCTGGATTGTTGATTTAAGATGACCACACCAATCAGCATCACAAGTATTGGAAATAAACCTAAATAAGGAATTAGTAAGTTGATGATGATATTGAGTCCATTGGGAATTAAGAAGAATCCAAGCAGGGTGGCGATATGGAGTACAACGCCTAAAGCATAAAATTCAAAGTAAGCATTATTGTTAAACCACTCTGGTTTACGATACTTCTTCCATAAATAGCCAAGGGCAGAGGTGGATAAGATGGTTGCAACCCCAGCATATACACCCGCACCACCTACCCAAATACGATAAGCGGAACCAATCACAGCTGCGATTACCGTGGGAATGCCACCAAAGAAAAACCCGTTAACCCCAAACAATACCGATCTTGTATCAAATATGAGACCAGTGTCTAATTTCCATGGGTTCGCCATGATAAAAATCGAAGATATCCCAATCGTTATACCAGCGGTAATCTTTTTTCTAAGTGTGTTGGTTTGTGGGTCGAAATTGGTTGCTGCATATAAAAACACCAAACCCAATAAAATGAGTCCATTGTTCAAAAGATTGACCAATATATTTAAAATCTCTCGGTAAGCCATATGCATACCCCCTAAATAAAAGAATTATGAAAGATATTCTATCTCTATTATAACGGTTTTTTAATAAAAGACACGCCTAATATATTAAAAACGCCATGGGTAGGCGTTTTGAATGTGATTTTCGGTATTAATCGAGGTGTGCAATTGCGTAAAATTCAGCCTCATGTTTTAAAAATGCTTCGACGATGATGGGGTCAAAATGGGATCCTGAAGATTCTAGAATGATGCGCTTAGATTCTTGGAAACTGTATTTTGGTTTGTAATAGCGTTCAGAAATCAAAGCATCAAAAACATCGGCTAAAGCCACGATTCTCGCGGATAACGGTATATCTTTGCCTTTTAACCCTTCAGGGTAACCCGACCCGTCCCATTTTTCATGGTGGTATCTGGCAATTTCAGAAGCCATCTTTAAGAACCCCATGAATGGGTATTTGTCCGCCACTTTGTCAATGGTGGATGCACCAATGATGGTGTGGGTTTGCATCTTCTTCCGCTCTTCTTCGGTATAAATCCCTTTTTTACGTAAGACTGCATCTTCAATGCCTACCTTACCAATGTCATGTAAGACAGAGGATAAGGTAAGGTGATGAATAAATTGTGAAGTTACTTGTTCACCATAAATCGGGTGGTTTTTAAGTTCTGTCGCGATTACTTTGGTATACATCCCAATACGTTCAAGGTGTCTACCGGTTTCGATATCACGGGTTTCTGTGAGTTGTGCCAAAGCGTAAATCACAGTTTGATTTTCTTGATTGGAAATCACCTTTTCACTCGCTTTAATGCGATAGATGAGTTCTGTTTTACGGATTGGCATGGAGATGAAATCGTCTGCACCCACATCGAAACTTCTACCTAAAATGACTTCTTCATTGTCGGTAGCGACGATGATATACGTATGATCAAGTTCACGACGACGGATTTCTTCAATGACGCTGAAACCATCGATGTCTGGCATATTGATGTCCATGATGATGATTTTTGGGTCTTCATTGGACCATACTTCGAGGGCTTTTTGGCCATCGGCTGCTGTTAAGACGTGGATTTGTTCTTCTTGTAAGTACTGAACGAGTAAATCGCGATGTTTCTTATTACTTTCAGCCACTAATACTTTCATCATGATGGTCGCCCCCTTTCGTTTAAAATGCTTTTTATCGAATACTGTAGGATAAGGATACCCAGTCAGAACCGTTTGCTAACGCGCCATTTTGGGTGATTTGTAATCTATAATAACCAGGCATGTGTGCTGTGTATGTGACAACTTCAATATTGTTATGATTAGAGGTTGCGGATGCGACAGGTCTACCGGTTGGATCGAATAATCTTAAATCATAGTCTGTGAGTTTTACTGTGGTTGTATCGTTACTGTTGAGTAACCATGCAACTGATGCTTTCACTTGTTGCATGTAATCCACATAGAAATATACTTCTTTAAAGACACCAGATTTACCTGTGCTATTGATATAACCAAAAGTATTGGTCATATTTTCCATGGATTCTTTATAATCAAATAGTCCTGCACCAACTTCTGCATTATAACCTTCAATTCCAGTTGTCCCGTGGAATGACATGAATTTGGCAGAAGCTGAAATCAATGACATAACTTTTTCAGGAAATACTTTGAGTTCAGGATAGGTTTCCATCATTAACGCGATTGTACCTGCTACCAATGGAGATGTTACGCTGGTTCCTGTAAATGGAAATGAATAATTTGGCATCATAAATCCAGCAGGTGCTACAATATTAGGTTTGGATGGACCATTAATAACATTATAGGATGAGTAGCTTTGACGATATGTCCCTGTTGGGTTAGTTGCACCTACGGTGATAACGTTATACCCTAAACCTGGATTTCCAACCATACCATGTCCGTCGCCCCAGTTTCCTGCAGCAGCAACAATTGTCACAAAAGTGGTTCTCACAATGTAATCATAGTAAGCAGATTGGCTTGAATAGACGCCTGTTGCATTACTATAGGAATCACCCCAGCTGAGGTTAATGATATTGACACCACGATCTAGCATCCATTCCATTTCTTCTTTGGCAGAGCCTACCAATTGAACACTAAGAATTCTTGCCCCTTTCGCAATACCAAAATTACCACCAGCAACAGAAGCTACCATTGTAGCGTGTGATGAAATTGTTTCATTAAACCACCATTCATCACGAACTGTTAAATTAGAACCAATGAGATTTGGATGTTTTCTTTCTACAATACCTTCAATTTCAAGGATACCAATGGTAACACCAGCACCACTAACTTGACCGGTTGTAATGGCTTCATATGATCCCATGGTATACATTGCTGTATTTAAGTTTGATGAGGTATATTCTTCTGTATTTTGGATGTAAGCCATCGATACATTTTCATTTTCAATAAGTTCCCCAACAATTTCTTCTGAGTTGTTAATGAATGTATCCTTTTCATAATAATACTCAACAAATGGACCATAACTTGACACATAAGAATCCACATAATTATTGAGTTCAAGATCTTGAATCAAATATGCATTCATCTTGGTATGGTAGTCTTTAATTAATTTTCTTTGTTCAGCGATGAATGTGTTGATGTTTGTTCTTCGGTTAATTCTATATCTAGCATCAGAAAAATACTCATAATCAAATTGAACTTGAACTGTGACTACTTCATTTGCTGCTTCGCTTACTTCTTCTTGGATTTCGTCCATAGATGCAGATTGATTGATATTAAATCCTTCAAACACAATTTTGTCCTTAGGTTCTGCTTGTGTTGTTGATCCAAGCACAACCACAGGTTTTGAAACATTAACCATTAACGAGAAAGCCATCCCGAGAACAATTATGGTAGTAAGTAATAATTTTTTCATGTGAATAACTCCCCCTAAATGTAACGCTTAACTTCTACAAATAAAACTTCATCTACTTTCGAGATTAAAATCAATTTGTCAATTTGTTCTAATGTCAATTCATCTTTTCCCAAATAAATGGTGATGGTTGGATCGTATTTTGAAAACTCCACCACACCAAGTTCCGATAATTTGTGTGTTTCGATGAATTGGTTGTTTAATTCTATGAAGTAGCTTTTGGTTACTTCGCGCATTTCTTTGATGATGGCATCGATTTGTTCAGCAGTCATGCCTGGCAAAATCTTTGTTTTATATTCATCAGCAACATATTCTGATTCTAAAGTGATTGATATTACCAAGCCATCTTTATAATCGTCTAGTTGATCTAGTAGTTCTACATTTGAAAAGGATGTTTCTTTGTCAAACTTATATAAAACCTTTTGAGATTCTCGTTTGGAAGTACATCCGGAAAGAACTAAGAAGAGAATGAAAATCGAGAGTGTATAGTATTTTTTCATACGTTATTGACCTAATAAATCAAAGTATGCAGTAAAATCTATTTGTTTATTTTCAGAGTGGATAATCGTTTGGTTGAAGATAACTTTAAAGTCTAAATCTGCATTCATTTCATTTAATACTATCAATTGAAATCGATTTGCAGTAGACAATGTATAGGTTGAATTCTCAACATCTATGCTAGCAGTTATGTTTGGTTGAATAATTGTAAGATAAGCAACAATTACCTCTTCATTATTGAGAAGACCTACATACAAATGTACTCTAGCAAAATCACTTAGTAAAATCGTCGAGACAGCTTCTCTTTCATAAATGTCAGTTAGTTCCATTAGTCTAGATTCGACTGAATCTACTGTTTCAGGAGTCTCTATATAACTTGAGTTCAATCCAAACTGTAATCCAATGATGCCTGTCACTAACATGAGCAATACAATCATCATTGCGTACGCAGGCATTACTTTTTTCTTGATGGTATAAACTTCGCTTTTTATTTCAGCGTCAGGTATTAAATCGAGTTTGTGTTTTAATTCATCAAATCGATTCTCAAATTGCATGTCCTTTTCATACTTTTGGACTAGGGTCTTAATTTTCTTACTCATGTAAATCCTCCTCACGAAGTTCTTTCTTTAACTTCTTAATTGCTCTTGAGTACTTATTTGTGGCTACTGCTGTGGTTATCTCTAACATGGCTGCAATCTCATGAAACTTGAGGCCATGGAAGATTCTTAAAATGACGATTTCATATTCGTCTTTGCTGACGATCTTTTCTATCTTTTTATAGAGATGATCGTAGTCATCTGGTTTATGATCATCGATGTAGCTTTCGACCGCATCTTCATTCACCGTGATGTTGAGTTGTTTTTGTTCTTTTCTGAGGTAGTCTAAAGCGGTGTTTTTCGCAATTTGAACTAACCAAAACTTAAAGTTGGTGTCCACTGTGTACGTATGAATACGCTCATACATCTTCATGAATGTTTCTTGAACTAACTCGTCAGCAATTTGATGGTTTTTCACCATCTTATACACGACGTGTTTCAATAACTTAAAGTAATTGTCATAAACTTCTCTAAACGCAGACTCGCTCCTTCTACGGATTCCCTCAACCAGTCTGATTGTCTCCATTAATCTTCCCCCTATTAATGGACAAAAAATATCTTCTCACTTAATAAAACGAAAAAAAATCTGTTTTTGTCCACTTTTTTAAAATTTTGTGTAAATTATTTTTGTGTATTAGAAAAACCACAAGAAACGTTGTGTTTTTGTAAGACACCTTATGTTGATTATAACACCGTATTTTAAGATTTTTGTTATGTAGTTTTGATAATTGAAATCCTTGAGAAAGAAAAAGCCCTCCATATGGAGGGTTATTTGAACCAATTCATGCGTTTGAATAGATAGACCATGCCAGCGGCTAAGATAAAACACCCTAAGACAAATACCAAGACTGCATTTTCATAGGTAAGTACATCGAAGTGTACGAAATTCATACCAAAGAATCCAGTCAAGAACGATAAAGGGATGAAAATAGCTGAGAACAAGGTTAAAGTCTTCATGATTTCATTCATTTTATTCGATTGGTTGTTGATGTGTAAATCGAGTAAATGACGCATGAGCTCACGTGCGTCATTCAATCGTTCATCGAGTCTCGACAAGTGGTCCTTTAAGTCATCAAAGTAAGGGTATTGATCCGTAGATATGTAGCCTTTTGGGCTTTGAATGATTTTATCGATTTGATTTAAGATCGGTGAAACGTTGCTTTTAAGTTTTAACAAGGATTTTCGCATCTGATAGAACTCTTCTTGGTCAACCGATTTGTATTCAAGGATTTCTTCTTCGATTTGTTCGGTGACCATTTGGTTGTGTTCCATCAAGTCGATGTGTCTATCGGTAATGATGTCAAGGATTTGATAGAAAAGGAAATCTGTATTTCTTTCTCTGAGTTCTTGATAATTATCAAAGAGTGGGTACAACGCTTCTAAGCATTCTGGGTCTTTTTCGTGGAATGTGATGATGGTATCTTTAAAAAATAACAAACTCATGTAATCCTCTTTAACCGATTCTTTAAAGTAATTCACATGAAATACAGCGAAGATGTATTCTTTACGGTCATCCATTTTGACCCGTTGAGATACGTTAAATACGTCTTCTAAAATTAAAGGTTCCACAGGATATATCTCTTTCAGTGCCATGATTTTATCTACTTCACTCAATCCAACCACTTGAATATAATGTTTGAACCCCTCTTTCTTGACAAAATCATCGGTCACGACGAGTTCTTGTGCGTTGTATTGGTAATGCTTGATGGTGGTTTTAATGTTGGTGTGTTCACCCGTATATACCATCGATTTAGGTGTGAAATAGTCTTTAAATTTCATAAATGTCACCTGCCTTATTTCAAGTATACAATGTTTAGATAGATTATTCAAAGTCTTTTAGATTTGATGTGTTTTTTATTCCGTGTTACAATACAAGTAAGAAGGTTTTACTATGGTAAGAACACTCCACTTGATGGCTAAAGGGCTTGGGTACAATTTAAAAACTTTGATTTACTTTGAAATCCTCTATCGTCTATTGGGGGTTGTTTTGGTTTACCCATTTGTCAGTCGTTTGTTTTATTTAACCATTGAATGGAGTCCATTTGTCTACATCACAAACCGGGATCTACTAGAGTACTTAGTCAGTCCGAGTACGGTTATCCTTTTATTTCTAATACTTTTGATTATCGTCGTCTATTTTTTGATTGAAATTCTATTCCTACAAATCATCTTTGAATATGGTATCAAAGAAATCCAACTCAATATGAAGTATTTATGGTTAGCAGGTGTGGATCAAATCAAAATGATGGGTAAACTATTACCGATATATTTATGGGTACCGACACTCAGTTTTGTATATTTAACGGGTTTTATCTCGGTTTATGGTTTCGCTTCTTCGATTGACCTACCCATTTTAGTGAACGAACTCAGAGCCGATGTTTGGATCAATCGAGTCGTATTGGTATTGACTGCCATCATTTTCATAATATTCATAGAAACCATGTTATACTTACCGATTTATACCTTTAAGAAACAACCCTTTAAGTCGGTAAAACTTGAAAAGAAACTGATGTTGAGTAAAAGAAGAATGCGCACGATGGCAGAATTCTTCTCGATCAATTTCTTACTCAATCTCATCGTGTATGCCCTTTATTTATTCATCATCATCGCTTTAGGTTGGTTGATTCAACTCACCCGAGGTGAAGGGTATGTTGTTCCAACCCTATTTACATTCATTTACGCGGTGTATTTATTGATTGGGTTCCTATCGACTTTGTTTTTTGTTCCAATCAATGTCGCTTATATCACAGCCGTTTATCACAACAAGCATGCTGAGATTGAAACCCCAGAAACCTTGGATTTCAATCTCATGAGACCTTATCCAAAACAAACGAAATGGACTCGAAAAGTCGCCATACTCAGTATCGTGGTTTTGATTGGTCTTAATATTAGTACCGTTTATCAAATTTTAGGTGCGGATCGTTCCCCACTTGAATTACTCAATAGGTCGGCTGTGATTGCCCATCGTGGCGCTTCGATTTACGCACCAGAAAATACGCTAGCTGCGATGGACTTGGCAATATCACAGGGTGCAGACGCTGTTGAAATCGATGTACGTATGTCTAAAGATGGTATTCCGTTTTTATTCCATGACTATACCGTCAACCGTACCACCAACTTAAAAACAGGTCAAAGCATTGAACAATTAACTTTTGAAGAAATCCAAAATCTCGATGCCGGTTCATGGTTTCACCCAGATTATGCTGGTGAAAAAATCCCTTCCCTTGCACAAGTACTAGAACTGATTTATGGTAGAACCTATTTATACTTAGAAATCAAAGGTTCGACACCTGGGATCGAAACCCGTGTAATGGAAATGTTGATGGATTATGATATGGCTGCTTCTACGACCATCATGTCATTCAATCGCGAACAACTGCGTAAGGTTAAATCGATGGATGAGAGCATATCTACGATGCTTTTGATTCCTGTTTTCGTTGGCTCCCTCAATGGTGTCATTACCTTGGATTATGTCGATGCCTTGGGGCTACGTTTTGACATGATCAAATCGAACCCCGAATACATCGAAATGATTCATAAATCGGGAAAACGAGCGTATGTTTGGACACTCAATCGGGCATCAGACATCAAATACGCTGTCAGTATTGACGTCGATGGCATCATCACAGATGACCCACTGCTCGCGATTGAGTTGGTCTATGAAAAAGTTACCCCAACCCTCTTACAAGATTTGATTCGCAGACTGTTTAATAAAACATAAGAGCCTAAGAAGGATGACTTCTTAAGCTCTATTTTTATATACTTTGATGAGTTTGTGAGAAATTTCAATGAGGAATAATAAGAATGATAATCCAGCAATAGATAATAAAATATATGACTTATTTTCTTCAAAGAATGATATTGGCTCCATACCATAATCTTGATTAAGATATAAGGTACTCATGAAAACCAAAATGAATGAAGCCATCAATTCAAGGATGAGTCGAATTTTGACCCTTTTCTTGAAAATGATACGGGGGGTAAATGTGAGTTCAGCTTTGATCTCATTCAACATATCAGGGACGTTGAATTGATCATTGAACTGGTTTTTGTAAGCCTTGATGACGTTTTTTGGATTCATTTCGACTTAACCTCCAGTTCGAGTCTGAGTTTGGCGAGCGCTTCATAATACATCTTCGTTGTGACGCTTAGGGTTAAACCCATGGTATCCGCAATCTCTTGAAATGTCAGTTTGAATATGATTTTGTAGTCGATGACCTGTTTTTCCGAAGGGGTTAACACTTGAAAAGATATGGCGCCGGGGGAGGCTTGATAGCTAGGATCGGGGAATTCTGCTAAAGTTTTCTCACTGTTTTTATCCACCAGGTTTGGTTTGTTTTTCCGAAAATAATCAAAAACGATGTTTTTCGTCAACGTGATAAACCATGGATGGAAACGGATGGGTTCATCGTTACTTCTCACTTCTTGGTACATTTTAATGAAAGCGTCTTGGGTCAAATCCTTCGCTACTTCTACGTCTTTAACGTATTGGTAAACGATGTAATAGATGAGTTTATGGTATTGCTCATAGATGGTGGTGAATGCTTCTTCACTGCCATGTTTCATATCCCGTAAGAGTTTACCGGAAATGTGCACATTTGTTTCCCCCTTTATTAAGACGTAAAAATTGGCTGTTTTTTGCGAGAAAAGATGATTAATTAAAATAAATCTAATTAAATCGGTCTAATCGCCAGTTTTCCATAAGAGATTATAACATTAATTTCTAAATTTTAGAAATAATATTAGCATCCAAAAAATAAAAGACCTTCAAGAGGTCTTCTAAAAATTAACCATTAATTGCTTCTAAAAGCGCACCCGCGACCAAAACATACACAACAAACGCTAAGCCAGCGAACAATAAACTCACAAAAATTTTGATGAATGGATTTTTGGTTTGTCTCACAACATATGCATTTCCAATACCAGCCAACGCCCCTAAACCACCACCGATGGCACCACCAAGGACACCAATAACGAGTGGGAATAATACCAATACCCATTCTAAACCAGATAATTTTCTGAGCATGACGATTTCTTCATCGCCATCGATGAGTTTGAAACCGCTGAGCATGTTGCCTTTGACTGTGATGGTTCTTGTTTCTAAGTCTTCTGTGTAATTGTAAATCAAACGTTTAACCTTGGTTGATGATTGATTATTCACTTTGATGCTCATTTTGCCTAACCAAACATCATAATTGAACTCATAAACCTTGTTTGAGCGTGGGCTCACCTGTGTCATTTTCATATTCATAATCTCCCTTAAAATGATTGTAACATAGATTTTATAAATTGTATACATTTATATTAAATTATCTATTTGGAAATAACAAATTATGAAGTGATCATATTTTGGTTTAAATGCCGATTTAAGGCTTTCTTCGAAAGATTGTTCATTGGTTAATTATCGTTTCATATTTAATCTAAAAAATGAAGTCAAAATCTGAGATAAAATGATGTTGAGATGGGCTATTTTCCATGATCCGAAATTTGTGTCAAAATAGGGTCATTTTTGTGTCAAAAACCCAAAAAAGACAAAAATTGAATTGATAGCGTTATGACGCGATTTTAAGCGTTGTTTTTCATCAATGAAAGCACTATCAAAAAAAATGTCTTTTTTTTTCGTCTAAAATGCTTGAAATCCTAGAAAATAAGTATATAATAACTATCAGTAAAAAAATATTATTATACCTAGGAGCCCGAAGTTGGAAAAGAAACCATTAATTCAATTAGTTAATCTTGTAAAAACCTATGACAATGAGAACGTCGTAAATGGGATTAATTTGACCATTTATGAAAACGAGTTTGTGACATTGTTAGGTCCATCTGGTTGTGGGAAGACCACAACACTCAGAATGCTCGGTGGGTTTGTCACCCCAGACAGTGGCGTCATCGCGATTGAAGGCAAAGACTTCAGCGAAATCCCTGCGTTTGCCAGACCAATCAACACCGTGTTTCAACGCTATGCGTTATTCCCGCATTTAAACGTGATCAACAACGTCGCGTTTGGTCTACACCATAGACCCCTCTCATTCTTAACTGAGTTTTACAAGCGTCGTATCGAAAAAGTCAGTCCAGATGGATCCCTTTTACAAAATAAGCGTCTGCTTAAGAAAACCATCGATGACTTCATCCTGAAAGATGCGAAAGAAATGTTGGCTTTGGTCAAATTATCTGGGTATGATACCCGCAAGATTGACCAACTATCGGGTGGTCAACAACAACGTGTCGCACTCGCACGTGCATTAATTAATCGTCCAAAAATTCTTCTGCTTGACGAACCCCTGGCCGCTTTGGACCTAAAGTTACGTCAAAACATGCAGTATGAACTTAAAGAGATGCAACGAAACCTAGGCATCACCTTCATCTTTGTCACCCATGACCAAGAAGAGGCGATGACGATGTCTGACCGAATCGTGGTTATGCGTAACGGGAACATCGAACAACTCGGTACACCTAAATCGATTTATAACGAACCTGTCAACCAATATGTTGCTCACTTCATTGGTGAAACGAACATCTTTGATGGCGAAATTACTGCGAAACAAGAAGTTACTTTCTTAAACACCAAATTCAAATTCATTGGATATGAAGGCTTTAAAGTTGGTACGAAAGTGGATGTCGTCATCCGTCCAGAAGACTGGGATGTCGTCCCTGCTGAAAAAGCATCGATTGAAGGACAAGTCACTTTCAGCTTATTTAAAGGCGTACACAATGAACTCGTTGTCAGAGCTGAAGACCATGACATTTTAGTCAATGACTATGAATACTTTGAAGTCGGGTCAAAGATTGGACTCAAAGTTGACCCTTATGAAATCCATTTAATGGGTAAGGAAAATGAATAGTACCTACGCAAAGTTAGCCAATCCATATCGCATATGGTTGTACGTCCTGGTATTCATACCGATGATTGCGTTGGTCGCTTTAGGATTTACAAATCTAACCTCTTCTATCAGTTTTAATAGTTTGAGTTTTACCTTAGAAAACTTTGACATGTTTGGCGAAAAATCCATCCTTGTTGGGTTTAGAAATAGCTTTACTTTCGCATCCATCACCACCTTGGTGGCGTTTGTGATTGGGTACTTGACCGCTTACTTGGTCTACCGTTCGAACTTTAATAACAAGTTTGGCATCATGACCCTCGTCATCCTACCGATGTGGAGTAACCTCATTTTAAGAATCGATGCTTTAGCAAACATCATGTCTGAAAACAACATCCTCACATCACTCATTGGATTCAGTCCGTTTTCAAACATCAATGGGACCCCACTCGCGGTCATCATTGGGATGGTATTCACTTATGTGCCATTCATGATTTTACCGATTTATACCGCATTAGAAAAAATCGACAACTCCTTGATTGAAGCGTCTGCAGATTTGGGTAAAACCCCATTCCAAACCTTCTTACATGTGGTTTTCCCACTGTCATTAAAAGGGGTCGTTACTGGATCGATCATGGTGTTCTTGCCAACCTTCTCTGGGTTCGCGATTCCAAAGATTTTATCGAAAGGTAGAATCGTATTCATCGGGAACATCATCGAAACGAAATTCAATTACACCATATTCAACGATGGTGCGTTGCTCGCATCGACCATCTTATTCCTCATCTTCGGTGCCATTGTGCTCTTAAGAAGATTTGACAAGGAAGGAGAAACCTTACTATGACAAACTTTCCAAAAGCACAAATTGAAGATTATGGCTTCAAACATAGGGCTTATTTAAAACCGTTGTTAAAATGGGCAGGGATTGTGTTCTTTGTCGTTATGATGTTGATGTTATATTTACCCATCATCATCATCGCGATTCAATCGGTCAATAGCTCTGTCATCACCACCCGTTTCTCTAGTTTCACACTTAAATGGTATTTAAACATATTCAATGAACGTGAATTGTTGAGTGCAATCAAAAATACGCTCACCGTATCCTTCATCGCAACCACACTCGCCACCATTTTAGGGACATTCTTCGCGATTGGTATCTTCCACTTGCCTAAAAACAAACGCAGTGGTTTGATGTTTTTAAATAACATGCCAATTTTGAATCCAGACATCGTGACTGGGTTCTCCTTGATGATCATGTTTAGATTCGTCATGGAATTGATCAACTTGATTATCCGTTTATTTAACCCGGGTGCTTCAATCAGCATTTTCGGTTTACCAACCTTAGTCCTTGCTCACTTGTTCTTCACTTTCCCATATGTGGTACTCTCTGTGGTACCTAAATTGAAGGAATTGGATGCGAACTTGGTGGATGCGGCAGCGGACTTAGGCTTAAAACCGATGAAAGCACTCATCTATGTTGTGGTTCCAGCCATTAAGGCGGGCATCTTCAGTGGGATGTTGCTGGCGTTAACGATGAGCATTGACGACTTTGTCATCAGCTTCTTCAATACTGGCGCTGGGTTTGACAACTTATCCATTTGGATTTATGGGGTGTTGGGTAGACGTAATTTGACCCCATCCGTATATGCATTCTCTACTTTATTGACATTGGTCATTATGGTAGGACTCATTGGTTCACAATTCATCAACAAGAAAGGAAAAACAAACAAATGAAAAAAATCTTAGCATTTGCTTTAATGCTTACTGCAGCAGTTGTTTTAGCAGCTTGCGATTCCCGTCCTGTACTTCGTATCCTCAACTGGGGTGAATACATCAACGAAGCCGTTGTGGATCGTTTTGAAGAAGAATACGGCTACCGTGTCATCGTCGACGTGGCAGACTCTAATGAATCCTTCTACAGCAAAATTAAAAGCGGCACGACCGCTTATGATATCGTCATCCCTTCCGATTATATGATCGAAAAGATGGTCGATGAAAATATGTTAATCGCCTTAGATTACGACAAATTACCAAACCGTGCCAATGTCACTTATATGAGTGGTGTGAATCAAATTTTCGCATCCATGACTGCTACCACTCAAACTAGAACCAGTGAAACCGTTGATTATACCGATTACGCTGTCCCTTATTTCTGGGGTACCTTTGGTATCATCTACAACAACCGCATCGCCGGTTTAGAAACTGCTTTAGAAACCCATGGTTGGGGCGCTTACTTTGACCCATCCAAAGCACCTGCGGGTGTCAGACGTGGGATGTATGACGTGCCTCAATTCGCTTACGCTGCTGCAATGTTATACTTAGATCAAAATGTCAATGCATTCTCTACATCTTTATTGTCTCAAGCACAAACAGCCATCGCTGGTGCAAACTTCGTGGAATGGGGCGATGACTCCTTAAAACGTAATGTGGAAGCTGGTAACCTAGATATGGCACTCGTTTACACAGGGGACTATCTAGACCGTTTATACATTCAACTTGAAGAAGGCAAGACCTTGCAACAAGTTCAAGCGTTATTCAATATTTATGTACCTGAAGATACTTTCGTATTCGCCGATATGTTGGTCATTCCAAACACTTCTAAGAATGTCGATAGAGCACACGAATTCATCAACTTCATGTTAGACCCTGAAGTGGTGGCTTTGAATGCTGAAGTTGTTGGTTATGCGGTTGCATTCAACGAATCCTATGACATCATCATGGAAAACTTAACTTCTACCGATGATTGGTACCGTAACTGGGCTTTAGCAAACCAAACTTATTACAACAAGAATGCGGTATTAAGCGTGGCACCGCTCACTGCTTTAAACCCATCCGATATCGATAAGATCAACACGATGATCGATAACGTCCGTAGCTAAATTTAATCCTAAAAATGAAAATGCTTAAGCCAGTGGCCTAAGCATTTTTTTTAGTTAAAACGTGTGATGTTGCTGGATGGGACATAAATATGTTTCGTAAAATATTCGCTATTGAATTCTAAGTGTTTGATATTGGCTTGCATCCCATTGATTGGTAAATTGACAACGGTTGTAGCATTAAATTGGTTGTTGGTAATTACGACGTCCCAATCACTAGGTGATAAAATGATTTCATCGTAACAAAACTGGGTGGTGCACCAACTATCGAAGACAATGCCGTAAAACTCAAACTTAGAATCTTTGAAATCAATACCATCGATTTGAATGTCAATTTGGGTATGCAGTGAATCCAGTTTAATAAATTTCACGCTCGCATTATAGGTATTTCTGTTTTCAAAAGCCAATTTACCGTAAATCCCATAATAAACACCAAAACCAATGAGTGCGAGTAAGAGGATAGAGACTAGGCTAATGGATAATAACTTGATGCGTTGTTTACGTGCCTTTGCTTTTTTCTCTGCTTCTGCTTTCAGCTTTTGATCATTTTCTGTTTTTAATAAGCGATTCTTTAAGCCTTCAATGAATGGGATGAAGGTGGTATTCTTCTTAATTTCATCTTTGACAATCGGATTCACACCTTTCCATTGGGTGGCGAAATCTCTTAATTTTTTCAAAGGGGCTGAATCAAATAATACGGCGTTCTCATTAAATCGATAACTTGAAGCAGAGTCTTTGACTATAGCATCTGGGAATAAGGCATTGAAATCATCAAAGACACGTTTGACTGTATTCTGAATGGCTTTTTCAGCCACATCAGAAGAAGCGAAAGGCTTGGCTTGTTCTTTCGGTGTTTTACATAAGCTGCAGGCTGTTTTATCAATCGTGTTGATGTTTCCACATGGGCAAGCATAGAAATGCGCATTTTCTGTGTAGTGGTTATTGATAGGAAAATTGGGGGTAACTAAAAACCAAGCATACTTCATGGTGTTTTGGAATGCTTCTTCAATCGGTTTTCTTTCTATATCGATTGGAATATAATCAAACTGATCTGCTTGCCATTTAGACCCATCGGCGAAGATGACCTGTTCTATTCTAAATAATATTGAAGTGGTCGACAAGTTGACATCCATAAATAAACGTTCACCTTGAATCGAACCTGGGGCATAATTTTCCATTTCGACCAAGCTGTATTTGAGTTCACCCAGTTCATCACCAAAGGCGTCTTGTTGGGTGAACACACCACGAATCGCGATGATGTTCTGTGTGGATTCATTTCTAAACCCAAAACTCATACGTTTAACGGTAATGATGTTATTCGCATCCACTTCTTTGAATGTGAAATAGCCCACCATATGGACAGGTGATCCGACTTGGAAACGTTCATTTTTAGTGTACTTTGCTTTGGATAACGGGATTGTACGGGTTGGAATCTGATTCAATATAGCCATCTTAATTCTCCTTATAGTAACGTTGTGTCTACAGGTATTATAACACCAATAACGTTGAAATACCACGTTATTTTTGTAATATTATAAAAGAAAAAAAGTCAGTTTTATTTACTGACTTTTACGAGGTGCCGGTTCATCTAATAATGACGCGAAAATCGCATAAATGAGCATCAATCCACCCAAAAATACCAAAATAGGGTAATAGCTCAATTGATTCACTTGTGCCCCAATCGCGATGGCGATGGTTCCGCCTGAAACTAAGATGGACCCGACAATGCCAAAAAACAATACCCTCAGTTCTTTTTTCATCTTATCCTCCGATGTGTGGTTTAATGACTTCTAGTATGGCATCCTTAATCATTTCATGGCCTAAATCGGTTGGATGAACGCCATCGTCAGCGATTTGTGCCATGGTGTAATCCTTCAATTTGGAATTGAGGATATCTTGGAGTGGTAAATATAATGTGTTGTACATGTGGGATAGTTTTCTCACAATGGCTTGTTCTTCAAACAATTCGACGTCCCAGCTTCTTTGGTAAACACCGATGGGGAACACAAAGGGTTCAATGAGTAAAATTTTAGTGTTGGGTAGTAAGTACTTCACTTGTTTGATTAGATTTTTATAATAGTCTTCATACATCATGGGTGTCAGTACTTTTTGATCATAATGGTAATGCCACACCTCATTGATGCCAATGAAAATCGATAAGAAATCTGGTTTCAAATCCAACGTATCCTTCTGCCAACGCATCAATAAATCGATGGTGCGGTTGCCAGAAATGCCGCGGTTGAATACCTCATGTTGTGGTAAAGCTTGTTGAATTTTACGAACATATCCAAAACCCAAATCCATTGGGTTCTCACGATTTCTGTTACAATCTGTGATGGAGTCGCCTTGAAATAATAGTCTCATTTTGTTATACCTCATCTTTAGTTTATCACATTTTTTTATAAATGAAAAGGCTAAAGGGAGGGAGGCCTTTAGCCTATCGGATAGGTGTGATTAAGTAGGACTATTTTTGATTCGCTTGAAGATAATTTTTTCTAAATGGTGAGTCTGGTTGTGCGTCTTTTTCGACAATTCTTAAAAATGTGGCGAGTGGGTGACGATTGTTTGGATGGATATCAAACACCAACTTGTCATGCATGGCGTGGTCCACGATGTCTTCTAATAACTCTGCAGTCACATCTTCAATTTCGATGAAATCCCCATCGATAAAAATATTGTCTTGGTCTACTTTAATTAGTCTCATAAGATACCCCCGTATGCTTTTCTACCTAATAAAACGAAAAAAAAACGGATTTTGTCCGCTTTTTCAAAATTAATTGGTTTTGTTTGTAAATTTTCTACTGTAAAACGGGATATAAGGTAAAAATATTAACAACAAAATAGGGAATAATACCATCGTTGCAAGAGGGACGAATAACTCATTCAAGACATTTGACCCTTTGACATGTTTAAAGGTGAGTGTACGTTTCAAATACCCTAAAGCAAGCCCCATGCCATTGGTCATGGTGATCATTTCTGCAACACCCAAGATGGCTCTGGCTTTTCTAACATTATAAGTATCGACCAATTTTTGATAAAAAAGAGCATCGATTTGTTCCTTATTGAAGGCGTAGTCTTTCGCGAATAAAACGCCTAAAGACTCTTCTTTAGGTACACCCACCAGTTCACCCGATAATAACTCTTGGATATCATCTAAAGTCAATCCGGCTTTTAATGCGAGTTTGGTATGGACAAATGAACACATTTGGCACCCATTCACTTCGGTGACTGAAAGCATGATGCGTTCCTTAAATTTAAAGGTCATGCCATTTTTCTTTTTAAATAATCTGAGGTATAAAAACGAACGTGCTGCCCTTACAATGATGGGTAGTTGTTCGAATAAACCAAATTTGCGTTTTTCTTCAAAGCTCATATATAGACTCTCCTTAAAAAAGAATACCATGTCTGCGTCATGGTATCTTTGTGATTTTGATGACATAAGTTTGCAGGCTATCTATCATCGGATTGGCTCTATTGTACATGCTTCGAAACGAAAATTCAAATGATATCACTTAAAACCCAATTTTTATAATTAAGTTAGTCAAAGTCAATATCTGTATTTGTTTTTTCGTAGAAACGCATCCCAATGCCTGTATCTTCTGCATACATATCTTCAGGGTACTTTCGCATGATCCACGTAACATAGAAGTCACCAACACAACCAGAGAAATGGACCATGAGTGTTAAGTAGCTAACGAGATTATAGGGGGCTGGTAATAATAGCGCCAAAAGAAGCAATATAGGGTTGAGGATGACTGCTGGCGCTAAACCGATGATGAGATAATATTTTTTTCTGTAATAAATGCCTGGCGTGGATGCGCTCGCAGCCCAGCCATGAAACTGAAATTTCACTTTCGTTCCACTAAATCGGTGAAAAAAGAACGCGTGAATCAACTCATGAATAACCACACTCAGTACCATCATAACAATGAATAACATCAAGTGGGGTATTTCAAGTGTTGTAAAATCAAAAAACAAAACACCGGGTAGTAAAGGTACGATCAAAACAAATGAGAGTACATTCAATAACACAAAGACACGTTTGTTTTTCAATAGATGTAAATCGTAACTCAAGGTATAACCCTCAGGTATTTGCGTATAAGACTTCATAAACATCACCTCAAAGTCATTATACGTCATTTTTCAACTAAATTATACTTTATTTTCTAAAGCAATCGCCGCCTCAATGATGGGTTTAACTTTCGTACCTAATAATTCAATGGTTTTCATTACCTTATCATGGTCAAGTTGTCCCACAGGTACGTGTAATGCGAAACGGTTGATCCCCAATGTTTTTCTTAAATGAAGTATCTTCTTCGCAACATACTCAGGGTCACCTACAAATAAAGCCCCCTCTATAGAACGACTGGCATCATAAGTTTGTCTTGTATACGTAGACCAGCCACGTTCTTTACCGATGATGTCCATCGCTTGTTTGATCGATGGGAAATACGTTTCCACCGCATCCTCATGAGATTCTGCGATATACCCATGGGAATGGACCGATATATGCATGTCTTTTGGGTCATAACCACGTTCTTTGTAAGTTTTCCTATACAAGTCCACCAGCGGTGAAAACATCCTTGGATAGCCACCAATGATGGCAAGAAATAGCGGTAGCCCGTAGTTCGCGGCACGGACGACGGATGCTGGTGTCCCACCAACAGCCACTTGAATTGGCAGTGGGTATTGGGTTCTTGGGTAAACCCCTAAGTGATCTATTTCGGCTCTAGTGCTCCCTTCAAATGAGACGATTTCATGGTCTCTAATTTGTAGGAGTAAATCGAGTTTTTCAGAAAACAAACGGTCATATTGATTTAAATCATAACCAAACAATGGGAAGGATTCGATGAATGAACCTCGACCAGCCATGATTTCTGCTCTGCCTCTTGATAACGCGTTCAGTGTTGCGAAATTTTGATAGACACGCACAGGGTCTTCTGAGGACAATACGGTAACTGCAGACCCCAATTTAATGTGCTTCGTTAAACGCGCTGCCCCAGCCAAAATGGTATGGGGTGCAGACGCGGCGAAGTCTTTTCTGTGGTGTTCACCAATCCCATAATAATCCAAACCAACTTGGTCAGCGAGCACTATCTCATCGATGAGTTGATTGATTCGTTCGTCGTATGATATGGTTTTTCCTGTTTTTAAATCTGGCATCACTTCTGCGAATGTTGTGATTCCAAGTTCGAATTTTGACATAACATCACCTCATAAACATCATATCATTTCGATTTCGAAATATCATGCGATTTGCTTAAAAAAGAAAAACCAGTCGATTGGACTGGTTAAGCTTGTTCTAATTCGTGCACATCGATGTTCGATACGGCGAATGGGTAGGTATTTTTGGTGAAGAGTTCTACCAAATACTCATTTAAATCTGCACGGATGGACTGTGCAGACCACGCGCAAGTTTCGACGAATTTTTCCATTTGTTTGAGCAAATCGTGGTGAAGGGACATGTGTTTAACTGCTTTATGGTAAGCTTCAATGTCGGTGATCACAAGACTGATGGTTAAAGTGACCTTAAATAACATTCCATTGTCCGGTGCGAGTAACAAACGGTCAAAATTGAGGGTAGTTTCCCTTTGATACAAATACATCTTTTGAAATCCTGGCATCACGAAATGAAGGCCAGGTTCTTTATAGATTTCATGGATTTTACCCATTTGTTCTAACACACCAAACCCATCGGATGGGATGAAGCTGAGGGATACGGTTAAAACAACGAATAAACCCAACACTATAAATACGATGAATGTTTCCATCTTTATCTCCTTATTGATAAAAAGCACGTCATTACGTGCTTTTTGTGCTACTATTTTTTAGAATAATCTTGTTTACGAATCGACCCATCTACTTTATGAATAACCACGCTTGTGTTGGCTTTTTCTGCCAAACCTTGTGCGAATTCAATGGCTTCTTTTTGGGTATCAAAATACTTGATGGTTTTGGTTGAACCTTCTTTACGCACACGCCATTTCTTGAAATATGGACTGGTTTCGTCCTTATTCATAGAAATGTGGTATTTAGGGTTTTTTACCACACGTTTGAGTGCGGCTTCTTCATCCGCATCTTCATCCAAATCTTCCGGTTTTGGTGTTTCTTTTACCGGTTCTTTTTTGACTTCTGCTTTTGGTTTCGCGACTTTCGGTTTTGGTTCTGGTTTAGCTTCAACGACAGGTTCTGGTTTGGCTTCAACCACAGGTTCTGGTTTAGCTTCAACCACAGGCTCAGGTTTCGTTTCAACCACAGGCTCTGTCTTAACTTCAGGTTCTGGTTTTACAGCCATAACTGGTGTTTCTACCACTGCTTCTGCGATGGCGGGTTGTTCTTCAACTGGGGCAGGTGCCACGGGTTCACTTTGTTTTTGAGTTTCTACCGGTTTATCTTGTTTTTCGGGTTTACGTGACAATAAAAAAGTCACGACCACGAATACCAATACCAATCCGATGAGAATATAAATGCCGTTTGTTTGAATAAATTCTTGCATAATATGACCTCCTGTTTATAATAATTTTGTCATAAAAACGCCTATAAATCAAATAAATACGGTGTTTTTTAGTGAGAATCGCTTTAAAAAATAAATGGCACACTATGTGTGCCAAATGCTATTCACAAAAGATGAGTGGTTCTAAAACAGCCCATGCGCGTAAAATACGATTTTTCGAATGAGGCACAAAATGGTCTTTACAAATAAACTCAATGAAATCGCACTTCGAAATCCATTGATAATCGATGATTTCTTCATCTTGAATCTTGAAATGTTGGTTTGCCGTATCTATCTGATGGAAGAATCCTTTGAAAATACCGTCATAAAATACTTCTCTAAAAATCGGTATGAAATTATTCTTATCTGCTCTTAATCCTGTTTCTTCTTCTAGTTCACGAACTGCACCTGATAAGACATCTTCACCCTTTAAGACGGACCCGCCCGTAATCTCCCAATAGTTCCCAAAAACTTTTTTTGGGTGACGCTTGGTTAAAAGGATTTGTCCTTTTTCATTCATCGTGATGATTTCAATCACGATGTGGTATTGACCTTCTGGGTGTGATTCACCGCGCACCATATCGATGTTCAGTTTATTCTCATCGATGTCATAGGCATCGAACAATTCAAATTTATGGACTTCTTGTACAGCCATGGTTTCCACCCCTTAAGACCCACTTCATTATAACAAATCCAAAAGCATTCGCCTAGAGGTCTCTCACGAGTTCTTTACAAATGAGTACCAAACGACTTCGTACACTTTGACGGGATTGCCACGAACGGGAATCCCAGACATCGCTGGTGAGGTCATCGCCAGCATACACAATCGCACCGTATTTGACTTTTCTAAATTGCGCAATCGCGATCAATGATGCCTGTTCCATTTCAACTAGAATCGCACCTTCATTTTGTCTACGTTTAACCCGGTCTTTGGTTTCTCGGTAAAAGGCGTCTGTTGTCCATGTTTTACCCACGACATGTGGCACACCTAAGCGATTTAAACCCGCTTCAATGGATTTTACTACCACTGGATCCACAGCGATTTCTCGTGATGGTTTGGCGTAATGATAGCTTGTACCTTCATCACGGATGGCACTATGAATGACGATACAGTGACCCACTGGCATGGGTTTCAAAATACCACCGCCGCCACAAAATAGGATGCGTTTAACACCCATAGCGATGGCTTCTTCCATCATCCCACCACACAAAGGCCCCCCAATACCACCATGAAAAACAAGCGTTGGTTCATCGATAAACTTATAAAAAGTATAGCTGTTTTCACCCTTTAAGTTCATATAAACTTCGATGGCTTTGTTTTCAAGCAATTCGTCCACCACTTCTTTAAAAAAGGTGATGACAAGATTCTCGACTTTTGGTAAATGGCTGACATCACAATGGGGGCGAATGAACACATCATCATGATCATCAAATTCCAGTATTGGATACGGCATGGTATGACCTCCTAAGCGTAAGACAAGATATAAAGAGATGCCATGAGAATCAAAACCACCACGACAAATGAAGACAGTGCGTAAATGGCATACATCATATAAACCATCGAAAATGGGTTTTCTAAGATGAAGTTTGAAAACACCGTGATGACTGAAAAAACAATAAGAACATAGATCACCATACCGATAATACTTTGAGACAGCTTAACGTGCCATGGGTCGGCTTGATCTAAAAACGAAGAAAAATGAATAAGCGCGTAAATAACGATTAAACCTACCATGATGCCATTGAGGGTGATGTTATTGGTATGGTTATATAGTAGAATCCCAATAGCGGTTAAACCCACACCAATCAATGACCCAAGCACTTGAAACCAAATGAAACGTCGTTGTTTAGGTAACCCATGCGTGGTTTTCTTTGGCATCAGTGAATAATTCAGTGGTCTTCTTACCACTGTTTCTAGTTTCAACAATTGACTGCGATCTATAACAAAATCATACGAATGGTTTCTATTGAATACCACATGGATGATTCGTTGTGTACGTTTTTTCTTTGGGTGTGGTTTTACAAAAAAATGTTCAATATCCACGAGTGGAATTTCATAATAACTTTTGGGTTTGGTATGTTTGAACGCTCCCATGTTGATGCTGACGTGGTCTCGGTTCTTTTTAAGTTTATTTCGGTATGATTTCAATATCAACAAATTAATGCCCATGTTGATCAAAATCGAGGAACCAAAACCAAGCCAACCTTGATGGACCCACCCAGCGGTTAAAACAATGATATTGATGATGACAAGCCAACTTAAATAGGTTGTTTGAAGTCTGGTTTGATTACAAATAACTTTCATAGGAAATCCCCTTACTATGAGTTATTATAACATTTAAGACAGAAAAAAAATCACCCTATTTTGGTGATTTTATATTTTCATTGGAGCGGGTGATCGGGATCGAACCGACGTCATCAGCTTGGAAGGCTGGGGTTCTACCATTGAACTACACCCGCAAAAATGGTCGGGAAGACAGGATTTGAACCTGCGACCTCCTGGTCCCAAGCCAGGCGCTCTACCAAGCTAAGCTACTTCCCGATTAAATATGGCGTACCCAGGAGGACTTGAACCCCCAACCTCTTGATCCGTAGTCAAGCGCTCTATCCAATTGAGCTATGAGTACAACTTTTTGGTGACCCGTACGGGATTCGAACCCGTGAATGCATGCGTGAAAGGCATGTGAGTTAACCGTTTCTCCAACGGGCCACATTTAAACAAGCGCATTTACTATTATACCAATAAAAATGCGTTTGTCAATATAAATTATACATATTAATTCAAATTAATATGCGATGTTTTGGAGGATCTTTTTAGCGGCTGCTTCACCCTGTATAAACTGGATGATTTCATAGGCAAAATCGAGGGTAGCACCAGCGCCTCTTGCTGTGATAACAAGGCCGTCCGTGACCGCTTTAAGTTCAGGGTGATACACCCCACCAAAAGCCTCGTTTTGATTGCCTGGATAAATCGTATAATGCTTGTTTTTTAAGACCCCCATCGTACCTAAAAAACGGGGTCCTGCACAAATCGCACAGATGAGTTTTTGATTCATTTCAAAAGCTTTCACTGTGGACTTGATATAGGTATCTTGATCGATGATTTGTGCGACATATTTACCACCCGGGACGATTAAAAAATCATAATCATCGACATCGATGTCATCCTTATGATAATCCACCAAAACGTGTAACCCATACCCTGTGACGATTTGTTTGTTTGGGTTGATGGTTACCGTATCGACTTCAATTTGAGCTCTTTTTAATAAGGCTCTGGTCGATAGTGCTTCTGTGTCTTCACAATGATCCGATAAAATAAGTAACCCTTTCATATCATTACCTCCTAAGACAGTAATTGTTCAATGAGCGATTTAAAACGGATGCTACAAGCGGCTTCAAAGCTGCTATAGTCTTCAAGCTGAGATGGTTCACCAACGATATCTGAGATGATTTTAACCGAAACCATCGGGACATTCAAGAGGTGTGCGACTTGAAAGTATGCAGCCCCTTCCATGTCACAAATCGTATTGGCTTCGATGACTTGGGTTAAGAAGGTATCGCCTGTGTATAATCTGACTTCTGGTAATTGGAGTTTGGATTGAATTTGGCTTTGAATTTTCAGATTGGGTTTATATACCGTGGGTAAGTGTGGCACTTGACCTTTGTCATACCCAAAGATGGATAAATCAAAATCGTGATATAAAGCCTCTTTGACCCATACCATGTCGCCTGGGTTCAATGGTTTAAAGCCACCGACCAACCCGACATTGATGATGTAATCGACCTCGTAAGAAGATAAGACCGACGTTAATCCAAAAGCGGCGTTCACTTTACCAACCCCTGTGGTGATAATCATCACCGCATGGCCTTGTATTTCGCCTGTAACGACGTTTTTTCCATTCAAGGTGAAGTTGTCAGGGTTTTGAACCAAATGGCTAATAGATTCGGTTTCTGACGCCATCGCGCCAACGATTAAAATCATTAGTTTTCCTCCAAGATTTTTTGAATACGAGAAACAATGATGTCTACAGCCACGCCGTGATTATAATCATTGGGGATGATGACATCGGCATAGCGCTTGGTTGGTTTAACGTATTTATGGTGCATGGGTTTGACGGTATTCAAATACTGTTTGATGACCGATTCAACACTTCGACCACGTTCTTTGATGTCTCGTTGAAGACGTCTGATGAAGCGGGTATCGTCGTCGAGTTCAACAAATAGTTTGATGTCTGAAAGTTGACGGATTCGTTCATCGGTCAAGATGAGGATGCCTTCTAAAATGATGACCTTTTTGGGTTCGACCATTTCCGTTTTGGTGCTTCGGTCATAGGTTTCAAAATCATAGACTGGTTTTAAAACCTTTTCTCCTTTTAAGAGTGCTTCAATGTGAGAGACCAATAAATCGTTGTCCAGTGAACTTGGGTGGTCATAGTTCACCTTGTAACGATCTTCTAAACTCATCTCATGTTGGGCTTTGTAGTAGTCGTCGTGTTTGATGATGGCGACGCTTTTCAAATCGAGTTTGGAAAGAATTTCATTGACGACGGTGGTCTTGCCGGAAGCGGAACCCCCCGCTACGGCCATGATGACTGGTTTCATTGTGCGGTCTCCTTGACTAATGATTTATGCATCCATACTTTTTTGAACCATCGGATGAGCATGGTCACACCCCTGAAAAACTCATCGCAGGTGATGCCTAGATAGATCCCTAATAACCCCAATTGGAGTGAATTTGTGAATAAGTAAGAAGCTGTGATTCCAATCCCTAACATCGAGATGATGGCCATGATGAGGGGGAAAGTGGTATCGCCAGCGGCCCTCAAGGCTTGAATGATGACTAGATTTAGGCTTCGACCAATTTCCAGTAAAATCACAAACAAGAAGATTTGTCTCATGGTTTTGATGATCAGTGGGTTATCGGTGAGTGCGTTCGCAATCAATGGTAACAACAAGTTAACCGCGAGCGTCGCGATGGTGACAACACCAATCGCCATGGCGGTGGTTTTGAGGGTGTTTTTATAAGCACCTTCATAATCTTCCTCACCAATGTAATACCCTGTGATGATGGCATTCCCTGCTGCGAATGATGCTGAGAATAAAAATATGTAAGACAGTACGGTGTTGACATAAGTTCTTGCGGTAATCATTTCCGTACCTAATTTGTTCACAAAGGACAAAATCACAAATTGCATGAGGTTGTAGGTCATGTTTTCTAAAGCAGAGGGTAACCCCACCTTAACAATTTTCTTCATACTACTTCTATCATATCTTATTTTGGTGATGGATAAACCGATGAGTTTTTTCAGTAAGACAAATGTGATGAGCATGGTGAAGAAACGCATCAGCATGGTGGACACTGCCGCACCAGCCACACCCATTTCAGGGGCACCCAAATACCCGTAAATGAAAATGAAGTTGAATAAGATATTGAAGACATTCGCCGCGATGACCGTGATCATGACTTCATGGGTATGACCATAAGCCCTAAGTGCGGAGGAAATCGCATTCGATATCGCAACAAAAAACAATGAAATCGCGGTATAGAATAAGTAATCATAGGATAACCCTTGAATTTCAACTGGGGTATCGATGAGTTTAAATAACAGATTACCAAAGATGAGGAGTGTGGCCGCGATGAGCAATCCAATGAGGACTTGCATCAAAATCCCTGTCAAAATGGTTTTTTTTGCACCATCCTCATTTTTCGCACCTAAGTATTGTGAGACAACCACGGAAATACCTGCAGAGACGATGTTGATCAAAACCCCAAATAAGTTGATGACAGTGGACGCATTCCCAACGGCAGCGACACTGCCCACCGCGAATGCATTCGCTTTTTCATAGCCAGATATCATGAATGTATCGACCGACCCCATCAAGATGAAAAACAACAGTTCAATGAAAATCGGGAACGTGAGGATTAAAATATTTTTTTGGAGTTTTTTTGTCATAGGTAACCTCAACCAAATCTATTTTGTATTATAACACAACGGTATGTAAAAATACCCCTATCCTCAAAAAAATGAGAACGGTTAAGTTCTCACTTTAGGATGTCTTGATAGGCTTTATTTTCTTTGAAAAACTTGATTGCGTAAGGACAGGTAACCACGGCTTTATACCCTTGTTGTTTAATCGCTTCATACGCCAAAATGAGAAGCTTACCTGCCATACCTTGCCCCCTTAAAGATGGGTCAACAAATGTATGATTGATGTCAACGGTTGTGTCATCGATGTTAGGAAAAGTCACTTCTGCAACGATTTTCTCATCGCTACATACATAAATCATGTTTCTTTCGGTAATAAAATCCATAGGGTCCTCCTTATCGGCTACAAACTTCGTTATACAATAATTCTGGGTTATCTAAATCGATACCTTCCAATAAAATATCGTGTTTATCCTTGTTTCTTTTAAACCAAGTAACGGCGTAACTGCAGGTTGGAATCGCTTTATAGCCGTGGGCTTTAATCGTTTCATACGCCATGACTAAAAGTTCGTTCGCTACCCCTTGACCACGCAGTGATGGATCGACATACGTCCGGTTAATTTCTACGGTATGTCCAGTAGTTATTGGAAACTTGACTTCAGCGATGACTTGTCCTGCTTCATTTAATCCATAAATTTGATGTGCCTGTTTGATATATTCCATGTGAGTGTCCTCCTAATGGTATTGTATCATAAATGGGTTAATCCTGTTTTTTGGATGCTTCGAGTTCTGCTTGGGTTGGGTCGGCGAAATCGGTTTTTTCTTCTACCAACGCGATGAGTTTTACATCGGATTTGGTTTTCGATTCTCCCAAATACATATTATATATTTTTCTAAATGACTGGGTTTTTTGATCTCTTAAAATGACCCTTTGAATGAATAAAGTGGTAAAGATGGTCAGTGCCCAAAATGGGGTGAGTGGGGCCATCCAGAAGACAACCACCGAGGTACCAATGGAGATGAACCAAGGGTCTTTTAGGATGGTGCCATACACAATAAATGCGATTGCCCAACCATAATAAAGGAGCAAGGCTAAAAACAAAGCCAATAACCCTTTAGGTGTTTTCAACCCAATGATGAGTCGAATGATGGCCTTGAAAAAGGTGATGGTGATGAGGATAAATTGTCGAATGTATTTCATAAGTTCACCTCTTGTCTAAATTATATAACAAGTTGGTGAACTAAGCCACGATAACCCCTTTGAAAGTGATTTCCAAAAGAGAAAAGGTGTGAAATTTCACACCTTTTCAAGAGAGGAAGTATGTTTCTAATAACAATTATACGTTGTTAATGACGGTAATGACACGTTCAACTACCGTTTGATTGCCTTGTCTGTCGGTCAGTGTGTAAGTGAGTGTATAAACACCTACTGTATCGGTATCGACTGTACCCGTTACGACGATGCTGGCAGGAAGTAATGTTTTGTCTTGGTTATCAAATACAGACACACCTGTGAGTGGGTTAAAGGCTGTGCCTTTGACCACTTCAGCGTTATTGGCACCAAAGATGAATGGCTTCACGGTATCTTGACGATATCCGACCAATTCGATGTTGATCTCATCTAAGTAGAACGTGGTTGCTACAGAAGTTTCATCGATATAACCCATGAAGAATCCGAGCTTACCATTCGAGAATCCACCACCACTTGGGGTCATGAATACTTCATACGTTGCCCATTCGGTTGTGACATCGATGATTTGGAAGAAGCGCACATCTGTACCCGCTTCAAGGGACAATCTGAAGCTTCTTGCGATATCGACTTTGGCTTTAAAGGTTAATCGATAAGTTGCCCCGGTTTCAATGACACGGTTTTGCATGTAGAATTGAACCCCATGAGGGACAGTACCCGGGTTGGTGACATTGATCGTTGCGATGCCGTTTTGAATCGCAATCGTGAATGTCCCTGCCCCATGCCAACCCCAACCTGTGGTTGCTGGTTGTGCCATCGGAGTAAGTTGATCAATAGCAAAATCGTTATTGACCAGCACGAACGTATTCGAAAGCATTTCAGCGCTTTCAATCACTTCTACTTTTCTGGTGTAAACCGCTTCGTTGTTGGCTGCATCTTTAATGGTATAAGTGAGTGTGTATTCGCCAGCCACCGCGGTATTGACGGAACCTGTAACAACGATGTGATCATTTGTTAATGTTCTGTCATAGTTATCGCGAATCGTCACACCTTGAAGTGGATTGAATGTAGAATTCTTTAAGACATAGTAATCGTCTAATCCAAAGAGTTGTGGTGCCGTGGTATCTACCAAGTTACGCACGGTTTCAACTTCAATATTATCCAAGTATACGGTTGTTGGTACAGAGGTTGACCCAATATCGCCCATGAAGAAGGCGAACTTACCATTGGTGAACCCTGTAAGGACGAACTCGATTTGGATTTCAAATGTTTGCCACTCAGAAGTTAAGAACACGATTTCGTCATAACGACGGGTCGTACCTTGTTCTAAAGCAACCATGATTGGTCTAGGAATATCGGATTTCGCATCAAATGTAATCTTGTAGATTTGACCTTGTTCGATGACTCTGTTTTGTTGATAGAATTGTACCCCGTGAACGACAGTACCTGGATTTGTGATGTTGATGATGGCCATACCGCCTTCAATCTTCGCGGTGAATGCGCCAGCACCATGCCAACCCCAACCGGTTTCTGCAGGTTGTGGGAGTGGTGTGAGTTGTTCGGTTTCAAAGTCGCCATTGACCACCAACCAAGTGGATGGTACTAAACCAGCTAAGACAGTCACCGTTCTTTCCACGACTGCAGTGTTACCTGCTGCGTCTGTTAGCGTATAAGTCAACACGTAATCCCCTGGGGTAGTGATGTCTAATGTCCCCGTGATGACGATGTTTGCAGGGGTTAAATTGAAGTCTCTATTGTCTGATACCGTGATGCCTTCGAGTGGATCAAAGGCTTGATTCACTTCGATGATCTTCGGTGTTGCACCCTGGATGATTGGTAATACATCGTCCACACCTGGGTCGACTTCGGTGACAACGAAATTATCCAAATACACTTTGGTCAATGCACCTGCGTCTAACCCACGGGATGCCATGGTACCTGCACCAATGACCAATTTACCATTGGTGATGGTCGGTCTGGTCACGAAAAATTCAAATGAATATTTTGTCATGACAGTCGTTAAGCTGACGGTTTCATCGATATAGCCTTGGTAAGCCGAGTTTTCTATCTTCACAACAATGCCTCTGGCTTGATCGGCACGACCTTCAAATTCAATGCGGTACATCTTGCCTTGGGTGATGGTCAAACCACCTTGGTTAAACTGTGTTGAATACCATTGATTACCATTGGCTGTGATGTCAATGACAGCCTCACCATTCACGATGGACACGGTGGATGCGCCACCTTCACCTGCCCAATGGGTCCAAGTGCCTGCGAGTTGTTGACCGAAGTCCCCATTCAATATTCTCAAGTCTGATAGGAATACTTCTGTGATGGTAACCGTTCTTTCGCGCTCTGTTTTATTGCCAGCAGCGTCTGTTACGGTATAAGTAAGCACATAGGTACCTGTTTGATTGAGATCCACTGTACCTGTGACCACAATCGAAGCGGTGAGATTGCCATCCACGTTATCGGTTGCAGAAACACCAGTGAGGGGGTCAAATGTTTGACCTTTTTGAATGGATACATCCGCGACACCAATTAAAATTGGCGCGATGGTATCTTTTTCTTCCACCGGTGGCGTGGTATTACATGCTGCTAGGACGAATCCAAACATCATGATGAATAATACGACAAACCATTTTTTCATATTTTTCTCCTTTTATTTTCTAGTTACCTTTTTGAGGGTAAACCAAATGCCTACTGCCAATACGGATACGCCAGAGAATCCGACATATATCCATGGGTTACGCCAAAGGTTCGCGCTTGGTTCAACAAACGTGATGGTCATGAGATCACTATAAATTTCAATGACGTTACCATTGGGTAATGTTGAGATTGCTTTGGTATAAAATACCACGTCTCCAATGTCATTTACGCTAGTCAATTTACCGGAAGCGTCGAAGGTTGCGTTGGCGTCATTTCGAAGTATGACGAGTTCTGTACGGTATGGATACACCGATCCACCTTTGGTTTTAAGTTCTCCACCTAAGATGAATGGTTCACCTTTGATGACTTCAATTTGGGTTGATTCATACTTCAAATACATGTACATGTCTTTAAAATAATCTGAGACGTTGGTCGTAATGCCACCGACACCGGCATTATAGTAATAACTTAAACTGGTGCCATCATCGATGGTCCAAGGCCATACGGTAATGCCACGGTGGGTCAACGCTTTGGTGAATTCTGGGGTGAGTTGACCATACGATGGGTTCAACGTAGACTTCATGGGTACGATGGAGGTCAAAACACTGAGCATCGAATCTGGAATGCTATTGGAATTGAGTAACGCCCCTGTCAAATAACCATTGACCATGGTAGGCATCACATTCTTCATGTTTTGGATGTTTTGAGCACCAAAGTGAATGAGCACGACTTTGTTTTCCATGTCTTTTTCCAATACTTTGTATCTCACTTTTTCAAGGAGCTTGATATTCGTTGGTTTAACTTCAATAAATAGGACAACATCTTTATCTTTAAATGCTTCAAGATAGCTATCTAATGATGGAATATAGAATGTCTTGCCGGTATTCGATACATCTAATAATTGGATGTTTTCTAAGGCACCTAACAGTTGTGCAGAAACCGTAAAGTTTTGAGCGGCTGTTCTGCCTGTCGTGGTATCGTGCATAACAACCACTTCTTCATCGAAGGTTAAATGGACATCGGTTTCAATGATCTTCGCACCATTTTGGTACGCTTGAAGTGCAACTTCGATGGAGTTTTCAGGTCCTGAAGATTCGGTATAACCGTTGTGTAACCCACGGTGAGCGATGATGAACACTTCTCTTAAATGGGTGGTTGTGGTAAAGGTCTCATATAAATCAATTACAGCCATTGGGTTTGGTGTAATGATGCCATTGGCACCAGACAACAATACATTCCATCGGCTTTCATGGGTATCATCCGCCAATGACCAAACAGTAACTAAACGTTGTTGAAGATAATTGACGTGATTTTTTTCTAAATCGAGTGGATTTAAGATGACAGCCACACTTTGTGCACTGTTGGTATCTTTTCTAATTTGATCTAAGTCAGTTTGTGTATTAAATGAACGGCTCGATAAATCCAAAACCCCGCGGATCATCTCATACTCGCCGCGGGCAGCCAAGATGACGTCTTTTTGAGTCGAAATGAAGAACACATCGAGGATACCCCATAGTTTAATGCGCTCCGCTATCTCTACAGCCAAAGTTGAGTCTTCTACTGCAAACGCTGGGATGAGCTTACCATCCATCGCAATCAACACATTGTACAATGAATCGATTTTAACATTCGCACTATCGACGACATCCATCTCTACGTTCACATTTAAAATCAAAGTCGCTGGACGCTTGGATGTGTAAGATTGAAGTTGTGCTGATGATTCTAATGGTGTGATGATACTGGCTGGATTCACAATCTTCGTGTTTGGTTCATAAATGGTTGGGATACGGGTAAATTCAAATGTTTCCGTACGGATGTAGCTTTCAGGTAAAGTAATTTTGAAGTTATCAAATACGGCATTCGCACCGTTTGCTTGAACCCCAATCAGACCACGTTTATACTCAAGGGCTTGTTCGTGGGTAATGAACAATTGATCATTGATGTACTCCTTAACGGTCGCGTCTAAGACATCGATTTTTAGACTGTACATTTTAGCTGGTGATAATGCTTCAGTAAACGCTGCTGTGTTGGTGACATTCCAAGCCCCATTGATTCTTTTCGCAAACTCAACCCCATTGGCCAATGTGGCGTCTTTACGTATCGCCATTTGATAATAGTTTTCTGTTGAGTACCTAAACATGACACTTGCCCAACGGGAATCGTTATCAACTTCAACGATGGTCATATCCACTTCGATGATGTAATTCATGAAGCTTCTGAGGTAGTTTGGTAAGGTAACCAATGTACTACCACCCCGACCCGCAACCAATAGTTGTTCACTTTGAATGCCAGCGCTACCGGAAACTGTGGTATAACCATTCGGTAGTTTACCGTTGGGTACACCATCAAAACCCGTTTCAAATAAAATATATTCGGTTTCGTTGGCTGCTTTGGCAACCACGTAAACATAAATGTTGGCACTCTGGTATTGTAATAAGAATGCGTGTTGTCCCTTTTGATTGACTGTGATTTCTTGACCAGACAGTACGATCCCATCTGAGAATCCCGTCAACGTGACTTGATTGAATTCAACGAATGTGGTTGCGTTGTGCTGATACACATAATCATTCAAATCAATCACATCACCCACATTCGCCAGTATGGTATTTTGGGTCGCGCTGATGATTGGACGATCATCGGCCGCATTCACTGGTTTTTGAAGCCCCAAAACGAGCCCCAAAAAGGCGAGAATGATGAATACTTTTTTCATGTTTTTTCCTCCATTTAGTCTTAGGGAAAACGATTTCCCTTTTTAGGTAAAAAAAAGACGCATTCTACTTATTTTACTTTAAGGAAAACGATTTCCTTTTTTGCCTAAAATATAAGTAACTGACGTGAAATCGGTTACCTATTAGAATACGCTTACATTATATAGGGTATTTTATGCAATGTCAACACCCAGGCTAATTTTTTATTTTTGTCGAAGCTCTTTCGATTATTGTCACCGGGATTTTGATTACTTCAGTCTTCTTCGGTTCTTTTTCCTGAATCATTTGAATCAGTTTAAGTGCAGCCATTTCCCCAATCGCTTTTTTGTCTTGTCTAATCGTAGATAGGGCAGGGGAATAAATTCTCGCGAAATTAATGTCATCGAATCCAATCACACTGATGTCATCGGGGACTTTAAATCCTTTAGATTCAAACCCACGAATCGCACCAAAGGCTAAATCATCAGAACCTACGATGACATACTCAGGGGTACGTGTGGCTTGTTCGAGTAATCGGATCGCAGCGTCATAACCTGATTGGTACCCGAACCCTTTCGCTTCGATCACAAAGTATGGGTTCTTAGATTTATTCATGACTTCATGGAAACGGTCCATACGCAATTGGAACGCGATGGATGTGGATGGTCCAGCGATCATATCGATTTTGGATCGCTTTAAGGATTTTGCATAAGCTACCGATAAATCGATGCCTTGTTGATTATCCGAAATGATGGTCGTTAAGTTGGGCATGATGAAGTCCGTCGAAACACATGGGATATCACTCGCAACCAATTCTTTGATGTATGGGTTATTCAGGTTACCTGATACAAGTAAAACGCCATCGACTTTTTTGGTTAAGCACCATTCTAAGTAGCTCATTTCTCTTTCGCCGACTTTACTGACGACGAAAATGATTTCGTAGGCTTCTTTTTCTACGTAGTTTTTAAAGGATTGTAAAATGCTTGAGAAAAAGGGGTGTTCTAACCCGACCAAAGAGATGTCCGAAAATAGAATCCCTAAGGTATAACTTCTTTTACTTTTTAATATACGTGCAGAAGCATCTTGAAAATAACCGACCTCTTTGACATAGGCCATGACGCGGTCTCTTGTTTTTTGACTCACCTTACCGTTGTTGTTTAATACCTTAGAAACGGTAGAGGGGGCTAGATTCAGTTCTTTCGCAACCGTAACGATGTTTTTTCTCATAGATTCGCTCCTAAATACCATTATAACTGAAAACCCACTTGTTTAAAATAAAAACGTTAGAAGATGGTCTCCTAACGCTACTTTTATGCACTAATGATACGGTTTCTACCGGTTGATTTTGCGACATACAACTTCTCATCTGCGCTTTGAATCGCGGCTTTTGGTGATGCCTTGCCGACGGTTTGAATGCCTGCAGATATGGTGATATGGATGATTTTATTCTCATAAACGAACGGGTAAGTCTCCACATTTTTTCTAAAAATTTCTGTGGATTTGAGTGTTTCTTCCAGTGGTCTTGGGTCGTATATTAAGAATTCTTCGCCGCCATATCTCGCGATGATTTCTGTTTCACTGAAGGCTTGTTTCATCAATCTAGCGACATCTTTTAATACTTTATCACCCATCAGATGGCCGTATTGATCGTTGACTAGTTTGAAAAAATCAATATCAATCATGACAATTTGAGCTTCGATGCCTAGGGTTTGGTGTGTGGCGAAATCCACTGGTAGACGTTCTTCAATGAATCGTCTGTTATAAATATTGGTCAAAACATCGGTCACCAATAGTTCATTGGTTTTCAAGATGAGGGATTGCATCTCCTTGAGTTGTTCTTGCAACAAATCTTGAGAGTCTGCGATGTCTTTGAACAGTTCAAAAACAATTCTTCTGCCTTCAAATTCGATGGGTACTGCGGTAACCATATGCAATTTATCTTTCACAAATTGGGTTTTAATGGCGGTTCTATCGGTATTGAGTGCCCGGATTGAAACACAGTTTTTACAAATATGTCCTTCTTCATATACATCATAACAAAAGCCAGGTTCGATATGCCATGCGTTTTGATCATAAGATAATACCTTTTTTTGAATCGGATCGACCATGCGAATCAAATCATACATCTCATCGTAAGCGGTGATTTCTTCGATGATTTTCTTTAAATTGGGGTTGATATAAGCATCCAAAAGACACACATCCATTTCTTAACTAATCCTTAACAATTGCTTCAATTGTATTTCTTAACCGTTTCAAAGTCAATACTCAAAATAAAACGACCTCATAATCGGTCGTAAAATGGCTGATGGCGCCCAAACTAGGACTCGAACCTAGGACCCCCTGATTAACAGTCAGGTGCTCTAACCAACTGAGCTATTTAGGCAAATTCGTTTCTCGCATGTTTATTATAACATAATAAAATATTTTGAAAAGATGGAAGTTCAAAAAAATGAAAAAAAAACAGCCTAATAGCTGTTTAACTGTTAAAGAGTGGCGCCCAAACTAGGACTCGAACCTAGGACCCCCTGATTAACAGTCAGGTGCTCTAACCAACTGAGCTATTTAGGCGGTTATTAAGATTTGCCTGGCAACGACCTATCTTCGCACATTGTACTATTTTCGGCGCTGAAGTGCTTAACTTCTGTGTTCGGGATGGGAACAGGTGTGTCCACTTCGCCATCGTCACCAGACATCTCTCAAAAC
>Ga0074195_1001101_pt1 | contig 41549 bp, 39 predicted proteins | sample EPASupsiteHSE623_FD_64525 | JGI IMG/M metagenome (GOLD analysis project Ga0074195, IMG submission 64525) | Bioremediated contaminated groundwater from EPA Superfund site, New Mexico - Sample HSE6-23 | ecosystem: Environmental > Aquatic > Deep subsurface > Groundwater > Contaminated ...
AATTATTTCTTTCAGTAAATTAACTATGTTCTCATCGTCAATGCGGTTTTGTAATATTTTTACCAGAGTATTCTGGTCAATACTGGCAAAAAACTTTTTGATATCGCACTTTAAAATCCAGCAGGTTTTGGTGTTGTTTTTTGAAACGATGTAAGCGTATTCTCTAAATCTGTTTATGGCTTTATGCGTTCCTTTATTATTCCGGCAGGAAAATGAGTCTGATATAAATGTTTTATCAAAAAACGGGTATAATATACGATATACAGCATGATGCAACAATCTATCTCGGACACTGGCTTTGTGAATTATTCTCGGTTTTGGGTCGTTTATCTTAAATTGCTGGTATCCGCCGTGATTATATGTATGATTGGTTAAATCATGATGTAAATTAAAAATATTATCCATAAGATGCAGCGAAAACTCCTGAACGTCTGGTTTATTTCTTTTGCCACGTAAAAATTCCTGCCAGGCATCCAGAAGATTTTCTGCGCTTACGATGTTTTCATATTTATGGCTGAATTCAATTTTCATAGTAATAACAACGGTTCTTTTAATCCCCCCCCCCCAGACCTTTGGCTTGAGCATAATTCAAAAACTGACGCAAAATTACAAATTATGGCACGAATATCTGCCTGACTTTCCGAAGGATTCAAAATATACTCTCGGCGCAAAAATAGATTCCTTATTTTTGGAGGTGATTGAGGGAATAATAAAGGCAAGTATTTCAGATAGATTAGAAAAATTAATTTCACTTAAAAATGCTTCTGTTAAATTAGACTTGCTCAAATTTTTCTTACAAATTTCATGGGAAATAAAATCTTTGAACAATAAAAAATATATAAAACTTTCTGAAAAACTAGATGAAATTGGCAGAATGCTGGGCGGGTGGATAAAAAGTTTAAAATAAAACCCATCAAAAGATGGGAAAAACGAAGAGAGTTGCGACGGGAGAAGACGAAGCGATTATCGGAGTTCCAAACATTGTCAGGCTTGTCATAGTAGCTGTTGAGCCACAAATCGGAATCGTTCCGCTTCACATTGAATAGCTTGAGATTGCCATCCGAGTCAGTAATGCATAAAGCGTCATCTATACCACTGCCCTTTGAATAACCTTAGGGCTGTATCTAATTCGGTATCTAAAATACCTTAACGCTTTATACCAAGTAATCTTCATTTTTTACTAATCAGGAATAACTCTTCCAGAAGCCGTAACCGCTGGAAATCTGCATTACCTGAAATATAGAATTCGACCGTCTGAAGCCGTAACCAGTACGAATTTATCATTTTATCCTTCATCCCATCATCCACTGACCGCAGACTTATTAGCCTACTATCCGATTTTAATTTTATCATAAAAATGTAAAAAAAGAAGTCCTGTTTTGCAATTGCAAAACAGGACTTTACGCCAAGGGTTCAAGGAGCCGAGATTCAATAAAGAACCAAGTTTCCAAGTTACCAAGGAATTTGCAGATTACTTGCGACGGGAGAAGACGAAGCGAACATCGGAGTTCCAAACAAAGCCAGGCCCGTCATAGCAGCTGTAGAGCCACAAATCGGAATCGCGCCGCAGCACATGGAATAGCCTGAGAGTGCCACCCGAGGCAGTAATCGGCTCCATGGCTACGATAAGCACTTCGCCATCGGGTTGATCCTTGTACTGCAAACGCAGTTGAGGACCGACTTGGGCGGGACAAAGATTCAAGCCACGTTCCTTGGCTCGGGTGTAAATCTGTTCACGGGTGGCTCCATTTTTGAAGCCGAGCTCTGCGACCGAAACGACGACGAGGTCAATTTCGGTTTCCTCGGGGGCTACCGTGAAAGCTGGTTTGCCGAGAATATCGTTGGCCCAGTCGCCGATACTGAATCCGTTGTCCTTGAGGGACTTACGGAAGTCGTCGGCAGTTTTGAGACCAGTACCGAGCTTGATGGTCTTAAAGACCTGCCACTCATACTCAATCTCTTTCAAAATCAATTCGCCGGAAAGAAAGCGCTGAACGCCCTCCATTCCGCCAAGCCGATTCACGATGGCCTCAATCTGACCAAGGTTCAGTTCGCCGTATTTCATCTTTCACCAACCTTCTCGGCTTTTTGCCGAAAAACTTCCCTCTTCCCGAGGTTATAGGGGCTTACCGCCTACATAGCAGTTATAGCCAGAAAATACTGAATTTATCCGTAGCTTCTGGCTACAACTGCTAACTCGCAAGTAAATTTTAATATAAATGTGCTAATTTCACTATATATTAAGTATAGCATATTTAAGAAACCTTGTCAATAGTTACAAAATTAACTAATTTATTTGGCACAAAAATTATTTTTTTGACTTCTTTGCCTTCCAATAATTGTTTTACCTTTTCTGATTTTAAAACTATCTTTTCTGCTTCTTTTTGGGTTATGTCAGCATTAACTTCTATTTTATCTCTTACTTTACCATTTATTTGCACTATAAGTAAAACTTTTTCTTCTTTAATTAATTTTGTATTATATGCCGGCCATTTTTGGTTGCAGCATAATCCGTTAAATCCTACTGTAATCCAAAGCTCTTCTGCCAAATGCGGGGCAAATGGAGATAAAATTTTTAAAAAATCTGCAAAATCTTTTTTGTCCAAGCTTCCTTCAGAAATATGCCAAGCATTAATAAATTCCATAAAAGAAGAAACTGCTGTATTAAATTTAGTTAATTCAATATCTTCTGAAACTTTTTTAATTGTTTTGTGAAGATTTTTTCTCAGCTCTCCGCCGGTTTTTTTAGACAATCCTTTTTTAAAAAATAAATTATAAATTTTTTCTAAAAATCTTTTGCTTCCAACAACTCCTTTTATATCCCAAGGAATCATCTGTTCAAACGGCCCCATAAACATTTCATAAATTCTTAAAGTGTCAGCCCCGTATTGTTTTACAACTGAATCCGGATTTATAACATTACCCTTTGATTTTGACATTTTAATACCGCCTTCTCCCAACACCATTCCATGAGAAGTTCTTTTTTTATAGGGCTCAGATCCAATTTGTTGGGGAACTTCTTTTATATCCCATAAAAATTTAAAAATAAATCGTGAATACAAAAGATGCAAGGTTGTGTGTTCCATGCCTCCGTTATACCAGTCAACTGGCATCCAATATTTTAAAAGCTTGTCTTCTGCCAGTTTTTTATTATTTTTAGAATCGCAATATCTTAAATAATACCAGTTAGAACCTGCCCAATTTGGCATTGTGTCAGTTTCTCTTTTAGCTGGCCCTTTGCATTTTGGACATTTTACATTAACCCAACTTTTAATTAAAGAAAGCGGAGATTCTCCTGTGTCTGTTGGCTGATATTTTTTAATTTTAGGCAATTCTACCGGCAAATTTTTTTCTTCAACCGCCTGCCAGCCACATTTTTCACAATAAATCATTGGTATGGGCTCTCCCCAATAGTGCTGGCGCGAAAAAACCCAGTCGCGCAGTTTATAGCTTGTTTTAAATTCAGCTAAATGTTTGCCGGCAAGCCAAACAATAATTTTAGAACGGGCAACAGCCGAAGTTAATCCGTCAAATTGCATTGAATTATATAATATGCCCTCTCCTTCATAGCACTCTTCTAAATTTTTAACTTTTTGCGCTATTAATTTATCATTTGGCTCAATTGATGTGCGCAAAGGTATTCCATATTTTTTGGCTAATTTAAAATCTCTTTTATCGTGGGCATCGGCAAAAACAGCTCCGGTGCCATAATGTTCTAAAACAAAATCAGATGTCCAAACCGGAATTTCTTCTCCTGTGGCAGGATTTCTGGCAGTAATTCCTTTTAATTGCACTCCCTCAACATCTCTTTCTTCGTTGGCGCGGTCCATATCAGAAACATTTTTTGAACGTTCTCTGTATTTTAAAACTTCCTGAATGTTTTCAATTTTACTTTTATATTTATCAATAAAATTATGCCCGGGAGCCAAAATTAAAAATGTGCCGGAAAATATAGTATCAATTCTTGTGGTAAAAACTTCAATTGCGTCTTCTATGCCTTCTATTTCAAATTTAAGCAAAGCTCCGTGGCTTTCGCCTATCCAATCTTTTTGCTGAATTTTTATTTTTTCTAAATAATCAACCAAATCTAAATCTTTAATTAATCTGTCGGCATATTTTGTTATTTTTATCATCCACTGCTCTTTTTCTTTTTTTTCAACTTTTGCTCCGCATCTTTCACATTTTTCTGCAACTACTTCTTCGTTTGCCAAGCCAATTTTGCACGAAGGGCACCAGTTAATTGCAATTTTATCTTTGTAGGCCAATCCGCTTTTAAACAGCTGTAAAAATATCCATTGAGTCCATTTATAATATTTTGGGTCAGTTGTGTTTATCTCTCTTTTCCAGTCAAAAGAAAACCCCAAACTTTTCATTTGACGCCTAAAATTGTCTGTATTCTTTTTTGTAACAACAGACGGATGAACTTTTCTTTTAATGGCATAATTTTCAGTAGGCAGACCAAAAGCATCCCAGCCCATTGGGAACAAAACATTAAATCCCTGCATTCTTCTTTTTCTGGCAATTATATCTAAAGCAGTATAGCTTCGGCAGTGGCCCACATGAAGCCCGTCGCCCGAAGGATATGGAAACTCAACCATTAAATAAAACTTTTTCTTTTTAGAGCGGTTTTTAGCCGAAAAGGCGTCAGAATCATACCACTTTTTCTGCCATTTTGCCTCAATTTTTTTAGGGTTATACTTTTGCATAATTATATTTAATAATAGCACAATTATATAATTTTTGAAGCCCTTTTGTTCCTATACAAAAAACCGCATTGAATGCGGTTTTTTGTATATTTTTACTAAATATTAAACAACTTTTTGGCGTTGTCTGTGGTTTTTTTAGCTACTTCGTCAAAGCTTATTTTTCTTAAATCAGCTATTTTTTGGATAACGTGTTTTACAAAAATCGGCTCGTTTTTTTTGTCTTTGCCTTCTGCCAGCGGAGTCAAATAAGGACAATCTGTTTCAACTAAAATTTTATCTAGAGGAATATTTTTAATAACTTCGTCTATATTAAATTTGAAAATTATTCCATTAATGCCAATATAAAAACCTAATTTTATATATTCTTGCGCTTCTTCTAATGTGCCTGTAAAACAATGAATTGTGCCTTTAATCTGGTTTTTCTGTTTTAAAATATTTATTAAATCTTGATGAGCCATTCGGCAATGAATTATTACAGGCAAATTTAATTCTTCTGCCAAATCCAATTGCTGCAAAAAAACTTCTTTTTGTTTTTCTTTAAATTGCTCTAATCTTGTTTTTGTTTTTGGTTTATAATAATAATCTAAACCTATTTCACCTATGGCAACAACCTTTTTAGATTTTGCCAGTTCTTTATATTTTTCTTTATCAAATTCTTCGCCAAGCGGAGCAAAGGCGCCCTCTTCTTCATCCATTTTTAATTTTAACAAATCTGTTTTAATGTGAATTGGATGCATTCCAATAGCAGCATATATTCCTTCATATTTTTCTGCCAGTTCAACTGCGCGCTTTGATGTTTCATATTTTGTGCCCACATCAATGCAAACAACACCCTCTTTTTGAGCTCTTTTTATAACTTCATCTCTGTCATTATCGTATGCTTTAAAATTTAAGTGGCTATGAGTATCAACTATCATATTTTTATATTATATTAATTAAACAAAATGTGAAACCCCGTCACTAATTTCAACGATATTTAGTGAAATTATTTATTTGCTGCGCGAAGCGACTTCGTCTGTCTTTAAGGTAATACAAAGATTATTAGTAAAATTAGTGAGGGGTTATTTTGCTTTTTATATATTTTATATTTGAAAGCAAAATAAAAAGTGGCAAGTGCTATATAAGCATCCTGCCACCTGGGTCTGTTGATTGGCGTTGCCAATCAGTTGATTGTTAGGCCTATGGCCCAACTGAGAAGCTTAGGGCTTCTCCTCCTCTTGGTTTTGGTCTTGAGAGACCGGTGTATCGTTGCGACGGATCGCATCGAAAACCTCGCGCCGGTGGACTGGCACCTCTTTAGGTGCCTCAACGCCGAGGCGAACTTTGTCACCTCGGATCTCGACAACGACGATCGTTATATCGTCGTTAATCACGATACTCTCGTTCTTCTTTCGGCTGAGCACCAACATGTCCCACTCCTTTCATTTCCGCGGGAGGAAATTAGGCTCCCTCAAGTCGTCATGACCTAAGAAAAAAGAGCTTAATCTTATTATAGCAAATCCAAGACAATAAGTCAAGGGCCTCGCTTAAAAAGGCATTTTTTCTTGCTGTGCTCTCTGGTCTGCTTATATTGGGTCTTTGCCTCTAAAAGGCAATATACAACCGCCACCGCAATAGTGCCGGCAACGATTTTTACAGAAATTATCAAGATTTCCCACATGGCTATTCTCCAAGATTGAGTTTAAATTAAGTTTGGAAGGTTCTAAAATCATCTTAATACAAAAAACCCTAAAATCCAAGGATTTTAGGGTTTTTAAATTGCGGTTAAATTCTGGGGAATAATATCTCCGACTTTCCGGCTTCACAAGCTTTTTTAATTTTTCCTGCGGTTTCGGGCATAAAAGGCAAAAGTAAATCGCTTATTTCATTTAATGCATAAAATAAATCGCTTATTACCTCCGGCTTTTTTGATTCCCACAATTTTTCATCATTTATATATTTATCGCAATAACTTATAAGTTCCCAAACAGCTAATAATGCCTCATTAAACTTAAATCTTTCTAGCGCCAGCTCATAATTATTTTTTATTTCTTTAATTTTCTCATTTGTCTTTTTCGTCAATTTTGTTTTGTTTGTTTTTGTATTTCCAGCTATGCCCAGCACCCTTGCCACCAAATTTCCAATGCCTCCCGCTAAATCAGAATTATATCTTGCTTCAAATTTTTCATAGGTAAAATCGCCATCCTCTGTTGAAGGAATTTCTCTCAATAAATAATATCTTACAGCATCCGTTCCGTATTTTTTAACCAATTCAAAAGGATCAATAACGTTTCCCAAGCTTTTTGATATTTTTTGGCCATTTGCTGTAATAAAACCATGAACAAACAAATTTTTTGGCAATTCTAATTCTAAAGCCAAAAGCATTGCCGGCCAATATAAAGCATGAAATTTTATAATATCTTTTCCTATACAATGAACATCTGCCGGCCAATATTTTTTAAATTTTTCATTATTTTCGGCATATCCAAGAGCCGAAAGATAATTTGAAAGGGCGTCTGGCCAAACATATATTATTTGGTTTTCATCATTGGGCGTAAAAAATCCCCAGTACTTATCTTTTTCCCTTGAAAAGCTTACATCTTCCATCCCTTGCTCAATCATGCCCAAAATTTCATTTTTTTTGGTTTCAGGAATAATTTTTATTTTATCTTTTTCAATTATATTTTTTATTTCCGGCAGATATTTTGACAGCTTAAAAAAATAATTTTCTTCTTCTATCAACTCCGGCTCTTTTAAATGAATGGCGCACTTTCCGTTAACCAAATCTTTTTGGGTAACAAATGCTTCGCATCCTGCACAATACAGGCCTTTGTATTTTTTTTTATAAATATCTTTATTTTTTTCCAGTTTTTCCCAAATCTTTTTTACCGAAGGCCAATGCCTGACTTTATCGGTGGTTCTTATAAAGTCATCATTTGATAAATTAAGGGTTTGCTTTAATTCTTTAAATTTTTGCGAAGTTTGGTCGGCAAATTCTTCGGGATTTTTATTTAATTTTTCAGCTGCTCTTAGCGTTTTTAATCCATGTTCGTCTGTGCCAGTTAAAAAGAAAACATTTTCACCCAGAGCCCTATGGTATCTGGCCAAAACATCTGCCTGAATCAACTCTAAAGCAAAACCCACATGCGGTGGCGCATTTGTGTAAGCTATGCTGGTGGTAATGTAGAATTTTTTCTTTTTGTTAAACATAGTATAATTACAATAACAATTATCTAATATTAACATCTTTTTATAAATTTTCCATGATTTTAATCCCTCATATGCTTTTGGGAGCTGCTATCGCTTCAAAAATAGAATATGCTCCTTTTGCAATTATTCTGGCTTTTTTAAGCCATTATTTATTGGATGTGTTTCCACATATAGAATATCCTATAAAAAATATACAAAATAAGCAGTGGCTAAAATCCTTGCCTGATTTTTTAAGAGTTGCTTTTGATTTTTTTGCCGGTTTATTGATTATTTATTTTTTCTCCGGCTGGCAAATAATAATTTTTGTTGGAGCGTTATTTGCTGTTTTACCTGATGCATTTAATCTTATAAATATGGCTTTTCCAAATAATTTTCTAAAAAATCACAGCAATTTTCATGAAAAAATTCATTTTTTAAAAAATAAAAAAATCTCCGTTTTCTGGAGAATTGCCAGCCAAGTTTTAGTTGTTGCTATTTCTGTTGCTATATTGAAAACTTAATCTATTTGAGAAACTTCTTCTCTTCTTTTTTCTAAAAATTCTTTCAAAAATTCATAAACAATCCCAAAAACAGGAACTGCAAAAATTGTGCCCAAAAATCCAAAAAGTTTGGCTCCCACCAGCAAAGAAATTAAAACTAAAACCGGCGGTAAATCTATCATTTTTTTCATCAATAAGGGAGTCAAAAGGAAATTTTCTATGCTCTGTATTATAAAAAATGCAATCAGCACATACGCAACAATAGCCCATGATTCAGAAGAAACTGCGGTAAAAACCAGCATTACTATGACAGTTAATACCGGGCCTATATACGGCACAAAATTTAAAATACCAGAAATTAAAGCCAAAAGAAAAGCGTATTTTACATTAAATATGTAAAATACAATAAAACAGGCAATTCCCACAAATGCGCAAGCTAATATGCGGGCTCCAAACCAGCCCGCAACTTTTTTTTGTGAAGTTTTAAAAAATGCTGATATTTGATTTTCATATTTTTTTGGCGTAATTAAAATTAAAAACTTTTCAGCTCCATTGCCCTCCATAGATAAAAATAAGGCAACAGTTAAAATAAATATGGCTGAAGAAACGCCACCAAAAAATGCCATTACTGCCTGAAAAACACTCTTTGAGCTTTGTTCTAATCCTCCCAACAAAAAGCTGGTGAATTCTTTAAAACTGGCAGCGGCATCCAATCCCAAGCTTTGCAAAAGCGGGCTAATTTTAACAAAATAGTCAGGCAAATTTGATGAAAATTGTTTTAATTCAATAATAAATATGGGAGCTGTAAGATAAATAAGCAGGCCCAATATTCCAAAAATAGAAAGATAAACAGATAAAATAGCTATCATTTTCGGCACCCATAATTTTCTTAAAAAATTAATTGCCGGGTCCAGTATCACAGATGTTGCCAAACCAAAAAAGAACCAAAGAGCAACTTCCCTGGTCAAATAAATAAAATATAGGGCAAGAATTGTTATAAATATCTTAATTATTGCCTCCCATGAAATATCTAAAACTTGTTCTTTTGACATTATATTAATATTATATTATCAATAGCTTATTTAAGTTTAACTCTTCTTGGCTGTTTTCTGCAATAGGGCCTATAACAGCCAGATTTAAATTTTCAGATAAAAATATATCTTCTGCTGTTTTTTGAATATCATTTACAGAAACTTCGTCTATTTTTTTAAATTTTTCTTCTGGGGAAAGGATAACGCCTTCCAGCAATTCTTGCAAAGCAAAAAAAGATGCCTGGTTATCAGAACTGTCTAAAAACAAAGAGGTTGTGCCCTTTAAATAATCTTTTGCTTTCTGCAATTCTCTTTCCGAAACTTTTTTATCTTTTAAATCTTTATATTCTTTTAAAATTAATTTTACAGATTTTTCCAAATTTTTATGGTCAATGCCCGCCTGCGTCACCAAATATCCGGTATCAGTAGAATTATCAACTGAGGTATGTATAGAATAGGCAAGCCCATTTCTTTCTCTTACTTCTATAAAAAGCCGAGAGCTCATATTCCCTCCCAAAATAACAGATAACAAAGCTAAAGCATATCTTTTTGGATGGAATAAATTATATCCCCTTACGCCCAGGCAAAAATGCGTCTGGTCTGTTTTTTTATTATGAATTAAAACTTCGGGCTTTTTTTGCTGGTCTCTGGCTTCAACTTTTGGGTTGGCGCTTCTTTTTTCCATTTTGCCAAAATAAGTTTTAATTTTTTCTTCCATTTCTTCTTGAGCTATATCTCCTGCAACACAAATTATGGTATTAGAAGAAGAATAATGGCTGTTAAAATAATCTATAATTTTTTGCCTGTTAACATTTAAAATGCTGTCTCTTTCTCCAATAACCCGCCAGCCTGCCGGCTGGTCGCCATAAAGAAGCTTTTCCCATAGCTCTGACACATAGGCTGTTGGAGTATCCAAATACATATTTAACTCTTCAAGTATAACGCCCTTTTCCCTTTCTATTTCTTTTTCATCAAATTTAGAATTCAAAAATATATCAGAAATCCAGTCTAAAGCTATGTCTTGTTTCGACTTTTCTACCTTCGCCCAAAATCCGGTAACCTCTTTTGAAGTAAAAGCATTATATTCGCCTCCAACCATATCTAAAGTTTCGGCAATTTTTAAAGTGTTTGGCCTTTTTGCGGTTCCCTTAAAAAACATATGCTCTAAAAAATGAGATATGCCGTTTATGTCTTTTGTTTCATATTTAGATCCCGTGCCCACCAATATCAAAAAGGTAACGCTGTTGGCATTTTTTATTGGCACAGTAATCAACCGCAATCCGCCGTTTAATATTGTTTTTTTATATAAATTTATCATTTAAAAAAGATAACGTGTCGCTTATTTTTATTCTTTCCTGTTTCATTGTATCTCGGTCTCTTAGCGTAACATCTTTATTTTCTAATGTCTCAAAATCAATTGTTATGCAATATGGAGTTCCAATTTCGTCCTGCCTTCTGTATCTTCTGCCAATTGAGCCAGACTCATCGTACTGGCAATTAAAATGGATTTTTAGCATATCAAAAATTTCTTTTGCCTGTTTTGTTATTTCTTCTTTATTTTTAACCAGAGGTAAAACAGCAATTTTTACCGGAGCTAATTTTTTGTTAATATCCAATACTGTTTCAACTTCTTTTGTTGAATCTGTTGTTTCGGTGCGCCCACCCTCTATTTCTTTAAATCCCGCGCACAGCAAAGTAAATAAAGCTCTGTCAGCTCCAGCTGATGTTTCTATTATATACGGCATAAATTTTTTGCCTTCGTCATTTGTATAACTCAAATCCTGTCCTGAAAATTTTGAGTGGTTAAACAAATCCCATTCTCCTCTATTGTGTACGCCTTCAACTTCTTTCCATCCAAAAGGAAATTTATATTCAATATCAACTGCTCTTTTTGCATAATGGGCTAATTCATTTTTTTCAGTTTCTTTTGCCCTTAAATCTTCTTTTTTAATTCCCAGTTTTATATACCAATTCATCCTTTCTTTTAGCCAATATTCAAAAAACTTGTCTGCGTCTTTCGGGTCGCAAAACCACTGCATTTCCATTTGCTCAAATTCTCTTGTGCGGAAAATAAAATCCTTGGGAGTTATTTCGTTTCTAAAAGATTTTCCTATCTGAGCTATTCCAAAAGGAAGTTTTATGCGCATTGACTGTAAAACATTTTTAAAATTAACATAAATTCCCTGGCAGGTTTCTGGCCTCAAATATGTTATTGCAGAATCATCTTCAACAGGCCCCACAAAAGTTTTAAGCATTAAATTAAATTTTTTTGGATTTGTCAGTTCTCCCCCGCAATCAGGACATTTATTTTTTTCCAACAAATCTTTTCTAAATCTGTGATGGCATTTTTTACATTCAACTAATTCATCTGCAAATCCGGCTGTTAAGTGCCCCGAAGCTTCCCAAACTTTTGGACTCATTAAAACAGATGCATCAATGCCCACAATATTGTCGTGCATTCTTATCATTTCTTTCCACCACTCCTTTTTTATATTATTTTTTAATTCAACCCCCAAAGGCCCAAAATCATAGCATGAAGAAAATCCGCCATAAATTTCGGATGACTGAAATACAAAACCCCGCCTTTTTGCAAACGAAACTAATTTGTTTAATAAATTATTTTCTTCTTTTTTTACCATATTGTTTTTTAGTTTATATTACCTCTTAAAAGCCAACAATTCAACACAAAAACCCTGTTTTACAGGGATTTTAGCTTAAAAATCTCTTATTTTTATGCCTGGCTCTTATTATTTAACAAAAACTTATATCCTATTATTTTGTGAATTAATTTTGCCACCATAAAATCAGGTGATGGAAAATCTTTAATTGGGCAAAGCTCAACCACATCTGAGGCAATAACATTTTTTTTCAGAAAAACCTGTTTAAAAATTTTTAAAACTTCATTCCAATATAATCCGCCGGGCTCGGGAGTTCCGGTTGAAGGCATTATTGACGGGTCAAAAACATCAACGTCAAAAGTAAGATAAACATCTTTTTCCAAGTTTTGCAAAATATCTTCTATATCCCATTTTTCTTTGTCTTTTGCCCAAAAAATTTTAATCTTGTCCTGATTTTTTTTATAAAAATCAAATTCGGCTCCTTCTTTTTTTTCATTGCTGATGTTTCTAATGCCAATTTGCACTAAACTTTTAACTTCTTTTAGTTCTTGAACTCTCCGCAAAACGCAGGCATGGGAAAATTTGTTATCTTCATAGGTGTCTCTCAAATCTGCATGAGCGTCAAAATGCAAAACAGAAAAATTTTTATATTTTTCTTTGGCTCCCATTATTCCGCCAAAAGTAATTGTATGCTCTCCTCCCAAAATAACCGGAAACTTTTTTAAAGCCAGCATTTCTGCTGTTTTATTTGCCAAAGGCAAATAAAAATCACGACCTGTTTTAAATTTTAATTCCGGAATAGTGCAAATGCCTGTTTCTTTATAAACTTCTTTTTCCAGTTCTTCGTCAAACAATTCCACCTGTGAAGATGCCAAAATTATGGCTTTGGGACCCTTTTTTGTTCCTTTTTTATAAGTAGTAGATGCTTCGTATCCAAAAGGAACAATCACTGCCTTTGATTTGTTTAGCTCTGAATATTGCGGTTCAATATTTAAAAAATTTTTAAACTGGCTCATTATTTGTCAAAAATTTTGCTGAAATTTTTAGCTTTGCGCCCCTTCCAGCTTCCCTTGTGATACGCATAACTTGCTATTAAAGGCAAAACAGAAGTTGCTTCAGCATAAACCATTTGGTCGTATCCTTGTTTTACTTTTCCCCAAGAACTTGCTTCTTTTAAAGTAGAAGAAGAACAAGCGCCGTCTCTTACGTCGGCCACTGTAATTTGTATTGCATATTTATGCATAGGAACATTAAAACCCAAAACCTCTGCTGCTACAACAGTATCTTGGATAAAGTTTTTTGGCACTCCACCGCCAATCATCAAAACCCCTGAATTTTTCCCGGCAATTTTTACTTTTGTCAGCTCCAAAAAATCTTTTACCGAATCAATAGAAACATGCTCTTTAGGATTTTTCCATTGATGGCAAACCAGCCCAAACCCGGCGCTTGAATCAGAAAAAGCCGGACAAAAAATAGGAATATTTTTTTTGAAAGCGGTTTCAATTAAAGAATCTTTCTTTTTAGAATGTTTAACAAGATATTCTCCCATTTTTGCAATAAATTCTCTTGAAGAATAAGGCCTTGGGTCAATGCTGTCTGCAATTTTTCTTATTGTTTGGTCGCATACCTGGAGCTGTTCTTCATCAATAAATGTATCGTAAATTCTGTCTATATAAAGATCTCTCAAAAGATTGTCGTCAATATTGGGACTGCCCCTATAATGTTTAAATCCAAGCGCCTCAAAAAAATCCATATCAACAATACTGGCTCCAGTAGCTACAACAGCATCTACCATATTATTTTTTAACATATCAACATATATTTGCATGCATCCGGCACTGCTTGTAGAACCTGCAATAGATAAAAAAATTGCGCAATTTTTATCTTTAAGCATCATGTCATAAATTTCTGCGGCGCGGGCTAAATCGCGGGCTGTAAAAGACATTCCCGACATTGCTTGGACAATTTTTCTTGAATCAAAAGATTTGATATCAATGTGCTTGATTGGCGTTTTTAATAAATTCTTTTTTGTTTGCTTTGCCATAAAATTAAACCTCCGGAGGAATAAATATTGCGGCTGCAACCACTGTAACCCACAAGCCGTCTTTATTACCCTGCGCAGATTGTGTTATATTTGTTGATGTAACAATTTTACCTGAAAGCTTATAAACTTTTTCTCTTTCATCCCATGCAGTATTTTGATCAAATTCAATGCCTAAAGTTGTTGCCAGCATTGTGGCAGCCAAATCTTCTGCAAAGTCTGCTGTTTTTTCATCTGTTTCGCCGTGAGGATGATGTTCTGACAAATATCCATACTGCTGGTCATTTCCCGCAGGTACGGCACATCCTATAGATGCTGATATTAGTCTATTTGGCTCGTTGGTGCAATTTCTCGCCATAACGCAAAATACAACTTCTCCCGGTTTTAACAACTCTAATCCTTTTTCTCTTGTGATTCTTTTGCATCCCGGAGGAAGTATACTGGATACCGAAACTAAATTAAATTTTTCTATGCCAGCATTTCTTAATGCCATCTCAAACGACATTAATTGCTGGCCGGCTACTCCTACGCCTTTTGTAAAAAACATTTTGGCTGGAACCATAAAAAAACCTTACTGCCTATCTTCTTAAAATCAAATTTTAACAAAGACTTACAGCGATTGGTATTTTAATTTTATTTTTAATTTTATTTTCTATTGTACTACACCTCCGCCGGAATTTGCAAAATCATCCGGCAAGCTTGTATTAACTCCTGAATCGCTTGCTGTAATTGTTGTGCCAGTAAATTGATTTTCTCCTGAAATATAAACATCTTTTATTAAAGAAGCCAAAGAACCTTTTTGGGAGCTTGAAGGAGTCAAAGATATTTGAAAAGAAAGAAAAACCGGGTCTCCGTTAACTCCTGTGCCGGCCAATATATCTCCCGCTGACCAAACAATTTCACGGCTTGCAGAATCAAATGAAAAATTTGAAAGTTCATTTTGGGGAAAAATTTGCCCGGTCAAACTAATGTTTTCCGGCAAAACAGCTCTTACTTTAACATTTTTAGCATCGCTAAAATAGTTTCTTACATCCCATGTTATAGCATATGTGGTTGCTTGGCCGGCTTTTGGTGGGACGGGACCTGAGTTTAAAAATTCAGAATTTTTATAATAAGCTTTTTGCGAAATTGCCAGGCCAGAATTTACTTTTATAGAAAACTTTTGCGTAATCTGAGAAATATTTATTGAATTATTAATAACAGCATTGTTTGGGTCAGTTGCTGATGGCGCCCAATCACTTTTTACTTTAACGCTAAAACTAACTTCGCCCGACTGCTGAACTTCTAAATGTCTTAACTGGGGAGTTCTGCCCGAATCCCAGACAATCATATTATCGTTTGACTGCACCTGCCCATAATCAGAACTTATAGTAGACATATCTAGGGCCGGACTGTCTAATTTTACCACCATAAATAAATTGTCAAAAGGCGTTGAACCAATATTTCTGAAAGAAATCTGATAGCGTAAAGTTTCTCCAGGTGAAGCAACATAATCACTAGAACTATTAACCTGCTGTGAAATATAAAGCAATGGCTGTATGGCCAAAACCTCGGCAGTTGATTCTTTTATAACAACAAAAATGCCATTCTGCCACATTCCTAATTTAGCTGAAAAAGCTAAGTTTTGGTCGTTGTCGGCTGAAACTATTCCTCTAATATTTATTCTTCCGCCTTCTGCTTTATTTAAGGTTTTAATTCTCCATTCAGAATTATCTAAAGAAGACGGGTCTGAAGACTTAAAGTCAAAACCTGGCGTAGGATCTATTTTTATACTAAGGTTTTCTAAAGGATAATCTATGTTGGAAAAATAATTAATTGAATATTGCGTTTCTTTCCCTCTTTCAATTTTTGAGGGCAGATCAAAATCCAAGGTAATGGGAACTTGATTAATTTTTGTGGTAAAAGTGGTGCCCGATTCAAAGGGCGCTGTTAAATTTTTAGGCATCCATGAAAGAGAGGCTTTTGCTGATTTTAAATCTCCTTCTTTGCCCAACAGCCTTGTTTTAAATTTTACAAATTCTTCGTCTCCCGGATATATATCTTTTAAATTTTGGGTAATTCTTGTTTTTCCGTCTTCGGTTAAAGAGTTATCGGGCATATTAAAAGTAAGCTTTGCCTGCTCTAAAACAAAGTTTCCATTGTTTTTATATTTAACTGTGTATTCTATTTCTTCTCCAACAGTTGCCGACTCCGGCGCTAAAATTTCCAAACGTAAAATTTCTTTGGAAAATATGCTCTCTCTCCAAAACCAATATCCCACAAATCCGGCGATTATGATTATAAATAAAATTAAAAATAATATTTTTTTATTCATATGTTTTTATTATATACTATTTAATATATTTTATATTATATAGCAAGCTATTTAAAAGAATGTGTAGGTAAAATATAATTATAATAATTATTTGTTACTGTTTCAAATAATTTCTGCGAAGCTGAATCAATTTTTAATTTAGATATTATTTTCCAGTCTTTTGTCAAAATCAATCTTAAAACTTTAACAACATCAGAATTTATTTTCCTTGCCTCTTTATCAGCTTCCAAACATTTTTTACAAATTATTCCTCCTTCTTTATCAGAAAAATAAATATTATAAGGATTTAATTTTCCACAGCATACAGCGCACTTTAAAATTTCTGGATGATATCCTAACACAGAAAAAAAATTCCAAAGAAAATAATAATAAAGTAGCTTCTGATTATTGGCTGCGGACTGCCTGCTATTTAATTTTTTAAAAGTATCAACCAGCAAGTTCCAAATTTCTTTATCTTCTTGCTGGCCCTTTATAAATTTTTCCAATACATTTGCAATTTGATGGGCTATTTTTATTTTTTCAAAATCGTAAAATATATTGCTGTTTTTTTCTATGGGCTCGGCATCGGTGAGTGTTTTGTTATTTTTACCGCGTATAAATTCAATTTCAGATAAATAAAATATATCAATTCCGGCTCTTAATTTTGAATTTATTTTTCTTATGGCTTTAGCATAAACATCTAATTTTCCAAAATCATAAGTAAAAACAGCGAATGCCCTATCAGCTTCTGATCTGTCTTCCTTTTTGAATATAATGGCGTTTGTTCTGTAGTGTACTGCCATTATTTTATTCCTCCTATTTTTTTAAAAAAATTTATTTCCTTTCTTATTTTTGCCTTTTCTGAAATATTTTTAGAATTAAACATTTTTTGATTTAATTTTCTAATTCCCGATCTTAAATCTTCTCTGGAAATATTACCGCCTAATGCTTGGGAGAAAACTTCTTTTTCTAATTTTACTCTTTCAAGGGGGCTTAAAGAAAGTCCAGCTTCTTTTTGCGCCCTCCAAATTTTTGGGTCGTTTCTAAGTTTTTCCCTTATTTCTGACCTAGAAATTTCTGTCTTACTGCCAAAAAAGGGATCCTCTGTTTTTTTACTTATAAAATTTTTATGGTCTGATTCGCCTGTTTTTTCTGATCTTTCTTTTTTAAATTCTTCTCTCATTTTTTCTGTTGATTTGGACGTCCATTTTAAATCATTATTTAAAATATCCGGTTTTTCATATAAAGAAATATCTTTTGTTTCCGGCTTAACTTTTAAGTCTTCTTCTACATCAAACCTATAAGCATCTATTCCTTTAGCTGAAATTGAAGACAAATCGCTTTCCTTGGCCCCCAATTCTTTTTCTTTGCCTTCTGTGCCTTCTTTTTTGTCTTTTTTTTTGGGCACAATAATTTTATCAATAATGGGCGATATTTTTTTAAAAATTATATTATTTTTTTGCTGGTTATTACCTTTATCGCTCACTTGCACAGCATCTAAGTTTGCAACAGCTCCGCCCCCCGTTTCTTTTTGGGCTAATTCTTTCCCTTCTGTTTTGCCATCAGATTCAAATTTTTTCCTTCTTGGTATTTTTATTTTTTTAAAATTATCTTCAGTTTCCTGGTTTCTACCGCCAATACTTGGAAATTTAGATGATTTTGGCTGTTCATTATCAGGAGAATGAGAACTTTTAAGCGCTTCCAGGCCCTTGACAGCGCTTGCCATTTCTTTTTCTCTATCAACTTTTACTGCATCTTGATTTTTGTTTTCTGGATTATCTTTAGCCGGGCTTACACTTCTTGTAAAATCTCCTCCCATAACTCTTTGTATCGGCGCATTAACGGGCTCTGCTTTGTCTGTATCTAAAACAGGTTTTTCCTGTTTTGGCTTCGCTTTTGAAGCAAATAATGCCAAAAAAATTTTCTTTAAAAATTTAAAAATTATGCTAATTACAAAAAAAATAATAAAAAGTAAAGCTACTGCTACCAGCAAAACAATAAATAAAAATATCAAATTTTCCGGATTCTTAAAAAATGAGAAGCCAACAGACATTAAAACTTTTTAACGGCCAACAATAATTTTTGACCGTCTGCTAATATTTCTTTTTCGAAGTCAAAATTTATATCCGGCTTTAATCCGACATAAAAATCTTTTGCCCTTGTTTCTTTCATAAAAAATTCTTTGTTTTGTTCAAAAATTTTATTTAACTTTTCTCCGCCGGAAACAAAAAGCAAAATTTTATCTGAAGGCATTAATCCTGTTTCTTTACGTATGTTTTGAATGCTTCTTACAATCTCTCTAATAATTCCTTCTTCTTTTAATTCTTCTGTAATTTTTATGTCTAATTCTATTTCTTCTTTTATTTTAGAGTCAAAAACAACTTCTTTTATATTCACCTCGTCTTTAATTAAATCTAAAAGCTGTTTTTCATCTTTTATTCTAATATTTTTATTTTTTATTTTTAAGAAAGCCAACGGCTGCTTAACCTTTATCTGCTTTTCTGTCCTTTGGGCTAAAGCCAGATTAACTATAGACCTGACTTCATCCATTTTATTTTCTAAATCAATATTGGCTGTGTTCTCCATTTTTAATTTTGGCCAAGCGCACAAATGCACCGATTCTGGCATTTTTCCGGTTTTTAACTGCTTATACATATCCTCTGCAAAAAATGGCATTACCGGTGCTATTAATTTTACTATATTTAAAAGCGCAACATAAAGAGTTGCAACTGCTTCTTTTCTTTCAGGACTGTCTTCGTGAAATCTTTTTCTTGAACGCCTAATGTACCATAAAGACAAATCATTGATAAAAAAATCTTCAACAGCCAAAACTGCCTTGGCAACATCATATTTGTCTAAATTAGATTCCATTATTTTCTCCAGATGGCTAACTTTAGATAAAATCCATCTGTCTAAAACGTTCTCTGATTTTGTTTCAAGTATTTTTTCTGAAAGCTCTTCCTTTTTCACATAGGTACTAAAAAACATATAAGAGTTATGCAAATTAAAAAGCTTTCTTTTTATTTCCTCTGCAATAGCGTATCCAAAACCAAGATTTTCTGCGGGATTTTGTCTTGAATACATCCACCGCATCGGGTCAGCTCCGATTTTTTCGACAGCTTCATCAAACCATATGGCGTTTCCTTTGGACTTGTGCATTTCTTCTCCTTTTTCATCTCTTACCGAAGCATAACCAAAAATTGTTTTTGCAGGAACCGAACCCTCCAAAACAGCAGACATTACCAATAAAGAATAAAACCAGTTTTTAAATTGCCCCGGAAAAGATTCGCAAACCAATTCTGCAGGAAACCATTTTTTCCAATAGCTCTTGTCTGAAAAATATTTTATAGTAGAGTACGAAACTATTCCTGCATCCAGCCATGGATTTCCCACATCTTTTATTCTTGAAACTGGTTCTCCGCATTTGCGGCATTTTATTTTTACATTATCAACCCATGGCCTGTGTGGAGAATTTCCCTTAAACTTTTCCCAGCCTTCAACCGCTCTTTTTTCCAATTCTTCCTTAGAACCGATAACTTCAAAATTTCCGCATTTTTGGCACTCAAAAATAGGTAATGCCAACCCCCAATATCTTTTTTTAGAAATCATCCAATCATGCATGTTTTTCAGCCAATCCAATTCTCTTTCTTTGCCAAAAGATGGTATCCAGTTTATTTTTTTGGCTATTGCCGATAAAGGCTTTCTAAGTTTTTCCATTGAAATATACCATTCATCAACAACACGCCAAACTAATTCCTTTTTACATCTCCAGCAGGTAGGATATCTGTGTGTATAATTTTCTGTTTTAAAAAAGAATTCTCCATTGTTGTATTTTTCAAGATATTCAAAAATTATTTCGGGATGATCTTTTGCATTCTTTCCGGAAAATTCTTCCATATTGTTCAGATAAAGAGCCGACTCATCGATTACATCTATCACGGGCAAATCTTCTCTCTGCCCTATTTTAAAGTCTTCTTCACCTGCCCCGGGGGCGCAATGAATAATTCCTGTGCCTTCGATTTCTGTCACCAAATCTTTGTCTAAAACAACCGTATGAAATGTCTCTAATTTTTCCCCGGCTATTTTTTTAACTCTCGGTAAATCGTCAAACGGACCTTTATATTTTACGCCTTTTAAATCTTTTCCTTTAATTTTTTTTCTTAAAACATATTCTTTTCCTAAAACTTTTTCTGCGAGCGATTTTAATAAAATTAATTCTTCTCTATTACCTTCATAAATTCCGTATTCAAAATCAGGGTTTACTATCAAGGCAACGTTTGCGGGTATTGTCCATGGAGTTGTTGTCCAAACCAAAAACTTTTTGCTCTTTAATTTTCCTTCCGTAATAGGAAGTTTAAAATAAATTGCTTTATGCGTAATTTCCTTATATTCTTCAGTTAAAATTTCATGTTGCGAAATTGCCGTACCGCATCTTGGGCACCATGGAACCGAATCCCTACCCTTATATAAATATCCGTCTTCCCAGCATTTTTTTAAAAAATGCCATATTGCATAATTGTTTTCATCGGACATCGTATAATAAGAATTTTCCCAATCCATCCACTGGCCCAGTCTTATTGATTGTTGAGTTTGTATGGCCGAATATTTTTTTACCCTTTCTTTGCATTTTTCAACAAACTTATCAATTCCGTAAATTTCAATATCTTTTTTATTTTTAAATCCAAGTTCTTTTTCAACTTCCACTTCAACCCAAAGCCCCTGGCAATCAAAACCATTTTGGTATCTTAAATCAAACCCCTGCATAGCCTTATATCTTTGAAATATATCTTTGTAGCTCCTGCCCCAAGCATGGTGCACGCCCATTGGATTATTTGCTGTAATCGGACCGTCTAAAAAAGACCAGGGCTTTCTGCCTTTATTCTTTTCTCTAAGCTTTTCAAAAATTTTAGCGTCCTCCCAAAACTTTAAAATTTTATTTTCGTTTTCCGGAAAATTATACGGCATATTAATTTAATTCTCTTATCTCCCCTTTGTGAATTCTTCTTTGGGGAGTAAATTCTTTAATAGTTTCCTCCAGAGAAAATCCCATAACTTTTCCTTGCAACAAAAATAAGGGACCCTCATGGCTTATAATTAAAATATTTTTCCTTTTATACTCTTTTTCAGCATCTTTTAAAAAGCTCACCATTCTTTTTAAAATTTCAGGATAACTTTCTCCTTTTGCCGGCGCTTTTTTAATTCTTTCTTTTTCTTCTTTAAAATAACCCCACATTTTTTCTATAGAGCCTCCGCTAAAAACACCAAAATTGATCTCTCTTAATCTTTTATCAAGTTTTGGCTTTATTTTTAATTCTTTTCCCACTATTTCAGCTGTCTGCCTGGTTCTCAACAAATCAGATGAAAAAATTAAGTTTATATTTTTATCCTTAAGCTTTTCAGCAGATTCTTTAATTGTTTTTCTGCCTTTATCGGTAAGATGGTTTTTAAATTTTTCTGGCCACGAAGAAACAATATCTCTTACATTGGACAAAGCTTCTCCGTGCCTTAAAATGTAGTATTTATTATTAAGTTTCATTACATTCTCTCGGGCGTTGATATGCCCATTAAATCTAAAGTATTTTTTAAAACAATTTTTGTCGCCAAAATAAGAGAAAGGCGGGTTTTTGTCAGTTCTTTGTTTTTTGAAATTACCTGGCAATTTTCATAAAATCTGTGAAAAGAGTCTGCCAATTCTGTGGCATATTTAGGCAATCTCTGAACCTGATAATCTTTGGCAGTGTCTTCAACAATTTCTTCAAACATAATTAATTTTTTTATAAGGTCTAATTCTTCTTTTTCTTTTAAAAGGTTCAAATCTGTTTTGCCAAACCTAAGCATTGAGGCCTTTTTTATAATACTGCAAATTCTGGCATAAGCATATTGAACCTTAAAAACCGGATTTTTTTCTGATTTTTCTTTAGCTAAATCCAAATTAAAATTTAAATGCGTGTTTGGGCCTATCATTAAAAAGAAAAATCTGGCAACATCTAACCCAACCTCGTCTATTAATTCGTCTATTGTTACATAAATGCCTGTTCTCTTTGCCATTCTTACTTCTTTGCCATTTTCAAAAAGGCGCACCAACTGCATTACAATAGCATCAATGCTGTCTTTGCCAAAGCCCAAAGCGTGCGAAGCTGCTTTTAGTCTGGCCACATAGCCGTAATGGTCAGCTCCCAAAAATATAATTAATTTATTAAAATCTCTTTTAAATTTGTTTTTCAAATAAGCAATATCTGAAGCAAAATAAGTTTTAATTCCGTCAGCTCTTATTAAAACCCTGTCTTTGTCATCCCCTAAATCTTTTGACTTAAACCAAACAGCGCCCTCGCTTTCATAAGTAAATCCCTTTTTTGATAATTCATTTATGGCCTCATCTACTTCTTTATTTTTATACAAAGTTTTTTCTGAAAACCATGTATCAAATTCAACTCCCATCTTTTTTACAGACGGCTTTATCATTTTTTCAAAAATAATTTTTGACGCTTTTTCTCCAATATCCTGCGGGTTATTGCCTTTTACTTTCTTTTGCAATTCTTCTATATATTTCCCCTTATAAACAGCTTCTGCGTCTCCAATAACAGAGTGTCCTAATTTATTAATTTGGTTTCCTGTATCATTAACATAATATTCTCTTGAAACTTTGTATCCTGCTTTTTCTAAAACATTTGCCAAAGCATCTCCGCAAAATCCGCCCCTTCCGTTTCCCAAAGTTAAGGGCCCTGTTGGGTTTGCTGAAATAAATTCTACATTTACTTTTTCATTTTTACTAATTTTTAAATTTCCAAATTTATCTTTTTCTTTTAAAATTGCTTCCAGCTGATTTAATAGATATTCATCTTTAATAAAAAAATTAATAAAGCCAGGACCCGCAATTTCAATTTTAGAAAAAATGTTTTTATCTATTTTTTCTTTTATTAAATTAGCGGTTTCTGCCGGATTTTTTCCAATTTTTTTTGCCAGCAATAAAGCTACATTACTTGAATAATCTCCATGTGTCTTATTGGCAGAAACCTCAACAGAAAAATCATCACCGCCTTCCCCGGTTACTTGCTCAATTATTTTTTTAATTTCTTGTTTTATCATTGAATTATTGTCCCGATAAACGGCTTGTTGTTTAAAAAATCTTCAAGCCTTTCCAGATATTTCCCGTTTATAATAGCTACTTTTAATTTAAACTTTTCAGCAAGTTTTGAGGCTTTTGGGTCAAAAGGCATTGAAAGCCCGGGAGTCCATTTATTTCCTACAATATGCTTAAAGCTTTTCCAATCAATTTCTTTTAAGGGTTTAGCGTCAGAAAACTGGCCGGGATTTTTATCATAAACATAATCTATATTTGTAAGATTTATTATAGTGTCTGCTTTATTGTTTTTTGCCATTAAAACAGCGTCGTAATCTGTTGACCAGCCGGGCTTCCAGCCGGCTCCCACTATAATATTTTTGCTTGTTTTTATTTGCTTATTTGGGTCTGTAATAATTTTGTCATAAGAATATCCAAAAAATAATTGCTTAACAACTTCTGCATTTAATTTTGAAACATTAATGCCCATCCAGTCCCTATTAGCTGATTTAGCTCCAAACTCTAAAAGCGCTTTTTGGTAGTTTCTGCATATTTTCCCTCCTCCCACTAAAATAAAAAATCTTTTTGATCCAATATATTTTTGCAAAGAATGTTTTAAATTTTTTAAAAACCCAACATCAATGTCATTTGGCGCCACCAAACTCCCGCCCAAAGAAATTATAATTGTTTCTTTTTTAAGCATATCTTTTTAAAGCTGAGGCGTAACCAAATAAAATAAAATAATTGTTTAATTCTGTATCCGTTGATTTATAAATGTTGTCAAAACAAAGATAATCGGAAACGATTTCGCGCAAACGGCAAAGCTCTTTTAATTTTTTTTTGTTTTTTTTATCCTCAATTGTCAGGTCTAACAGTTCAAGCCCCCTATAAATAGCTGATTGGCTTAAACTTTTGTCTTTTTTTCTCCAATTTATTGCCCTGCCAACTTCGGCCCCAATATTTGCCATTTGCATAAAAAAATCAAGGCTAAACCATTTTTCTTTTGTTAAATCTTTATGAAAGAACATATTTTTTAACAACCTCAATTATTTTTTTTCTTATATTTTCATCTTCAACCCCTCTGGTTCTGTTTCCCAAATCCGGCTTTAAATTCATAATGGAATCAAACTCAATAAAATCGTCTCCTGTTTTTTTGGGATAAATGTTAATGCCCCACAAATTTTTTGGCTCTGAATTTTCTCTCTCAATTAAAAGCTCAAGCAAATCAGCATGCATTGGGGCGTCAACTGCCATAATTTCTTTTTCTATATCAACCATTGCTTTAACCAAATCTCCAAACATCTTTTCTGCCATTTCTTTTAATTTGGAGGTTGATATTTTATCTTTTACTATTTCCATAATATATTATAGTTTAGTTTATCTTATTTTGAGTAAAAAATAAAGAGTTTTAAGCTAATTTTAACGGCTCAACCTGAAAAAGAGTTGAGCCGTTGGAAAAAGCAATAAAAAAGCCCTGAAAATGCAATTACACTTTCAGGGCCATGACGAATTCAAGGGGTTGAAATCCAAGGTTATAAAACCAAAGAAATCAAGTCCAAAGAACATAGCTACTTGCAGGCGAACGCAGCGAAGCTACGAACGCCCAAGTCATTGTCGAGCCAGCGGTAGTCCCCGTCCCAGCGACCGCCAACCCAGTAAAGGCAACGAACACAGAGACTGCCATCCTGGTCGTGATAAATCGTTCCCCAGAAGAATATCTGCTTACCTTTCCATGTTTCAGGAATTAATCCCTGATGATTTAGCAAATAGTCCAGGACGTTGGCGTTGAGAACCAGCTGGTTCTCAAGCTCCTTCCGGAGTTCATGGCCTCGAATGGTCTTGTTATCCTTTTGGCTGTCAGAGAGGTAGAGAGAAACCATGTCTGGATTCCATTTCAGCTGGCCTCTTTCCCTGTGTTCTGCCACTGTCCAACCCTCGGGAACGAACGGGTCGGCATCGCAATCAATAATACGGGAATCAAAAGTTCTGCCTTCAATCAGCGCTTGCAAATCATTGATTGCCCTTTGAAACGGAATTGTTCCTTGGTCAATTCGACGCTCAAGCTCACGAAACTTACGATGCAACTGGCCATACAGCTCGTTTGGGACACATTGGCGTGTCATTGAACAAACTCCTTGTTTTGTGGTTCGTCTTCGTTATTTTGGGCCTCCCAAAATTTAGGACAAACCTGATTTAGCGTACTATATTAATTATAGCATATATCAACCCCCTTGTCAATACTTAAATTGTATGTTAATATGATACTATAATAAAAGACATGAAGATTTATTCAGAAAATAAAAAGGCCTTATTTGACTATAATATCCTTGAAAACTTTGAAGCAGGGCTGGTTTTGTTTGGCCAGGAAGTAAAATCAATAAAAACCGGGCATATTAATTTAGCCAGTTCTTACATTGTTTTAAAGGGCCAAGAGCCGTTTTTGGTGGGGGTAAAAGTGCCTCCATACCAGCCAAACAACGCCGGATCTGACTATAATGACGAAAGGCAAAGAAAGCTTTTATTAAACAAAAAAGAGATAAATTACCTTATTGGAAAGACCAAAGTTAAGGGTTTTTCTTTAATACCCTTGAAAATTTATGAGAAGAATGGTAGAATAAAACTCGAATTCGGGTTAGCCAAAGGAAAGAAAAAATACGATAAAAAAGAGAAAATTAAAAAACGGGACATTGAACGCGAAATAAACAGAGAGTTATCCGAATAAACCACAAGGGGATGATTGTTTCGACATATGCTCTTTTCTAAAATAAGCAAATCCAGTACTCTGGAATCTGGTAAAACTTCTAGAAAAAACATAATTGCTAATTTATTTAATAAGCAACCAGCACTAGCATACGCTTAATGCTGCATCTTTCCCATTGACTCCTAATAAATGGAGTGAAGGTGTTATATTATTAGGATAGGCAGTTTTATTTCTCGGGGAACTGCCGAGATTTACGAGAATTAGGATATTAAAAATTTTTTCTATTTTCTATTTAATATTCAAAAACAAAATAGAATAAATTTGTAGAATTATTTTAGCAAAGCATTTGGACGCGATTTCAATATCGCCATCTCCACAAATAAAATTTAATAAATTCATTGATCAAAGTATTAATAAACAATTTTATAAGGGCAAAAGAGGTAAGGGTAATTGATGAAACCGGCAAACAGCTTGGAATAATAAATATATTTGAGGCAATTGATTTGGCAAAATCAAAGGGCTTAGATTTAATACAGGTTACAGAAAAAGTTGATCCTCCTATATGCAAGATAGCAAATTACGGAAAATATCTTTATACCCTGCAAAAAAAAGAAAAAAAGATGGCCAGGCCAAAGGGCGGAGAATTAAAAGAAATAAGATTAACTTTTAATATTTCTCCCCATGATATGGAAGTAAGGGCAAAGCAGGCGGAAAAATTTTTAAAGGCAGGAGACAAAATAAAAATATCACTGGTGCTAAGGGGCAGGCAAAAAGCAATGGGAAATTTTGCCAAAGCAAAAATGCAATCTTTTCTGGATGTTACAAATAATTTAATACCAATTAAAACAGAAAGAGAAATAAAAAGAGAGCCAAGGGGCTTTACAATGATTGTTTCAAAAGGATAACAAAATTAAAAAAATAAAATGACAACAAGAACAAAAAAAGCCATAATCAAAAGGTTTAAAATAACCAAAAACGGCAAAATTTTGAGAAGAGTGTCCGGACAAAACCATTACAGGTCTAAAAAGACCGGTGAGAAAAAAAGGAAAGGTCGCAAATGGATTTCCTTGTCCAAAGGAGAAGCAAAAAGGTTAAGAAAATATATTACTTTATAATAAGCTAATATTTTATTATGTCTCGAATAAAAAGAGCCGTACAAGCCCGAAAACACAGAAGTAATTTGTTAAAACACACAAAGGGTTTTAAGTATGGCAGAAAATCAAAATTTAAACTGGCAAAAGACGCATTAAGGCATGCATGGACTTATGCTTTTAGAGATAGAAAGGCAAAAAAGAGGACTTTTAGAAACTTATGGAATATTCAGATAAATGCGCTTGCCCGCCAAAATGGAATTACATACAGCAGATTAATTCACGGATTAAAAACAAAAAAAATAGAGTTAGACAGAAAAGTATTGTCGGAGCTGGCAAATGAATATCCTGAAATTTTTGTAAAAATAGTAGAAGAGGCAAAAACAAAATAATCACAAAAAGATCCCGCCTTTGGCGGGATCTTTTTTAATTTCTGTTTTTTTCAAGAAACTCGTGCGCTTTTTTAAATAAAATTTTAGAGTTTTTATATGTTATTTTTTTAAGCGCTTCTTGATAGGGAAGCCACGCATACCCTATGTGCTCCGCAGACAATTTTATATCTTTTGTTTTAGCTTCTGCAATAAAAAATGTCACCAGTTTAAAAATCCATGCCGGATTTTTTTGCTTTTGCCTTGTTTCTCTAAAAAAATATTTAATGTGTTCTTTAAACCCAGGAATTATTTTTATATCTTCTAAACCTGTTTCTTCGGCAACTTCTCTTTTAACTGTTTTTTCATAATCTTCGCCTTCTTCTATGTGGCCCTTAGCAAATTCCCAGTGCCCGCCCTTTCTGTTAATTCCAGGGTAATGCAAAAGCAAATAGTGAGGCAGACCATTTTCTATAAAAAAAATTATTGCTCCTGCTGATTTTTCTCTTGGCATTGAATAAAATTAATTAGATAATTATAACAGTTTTCCAAAACAAAAACAGCCCCGCTTTCTCGGGGCTGTTTTTTTATCTTATTATCTATTTAACATTGCTTTTATCTGTTCCATTATTTTTGCAAGCGAATCGGAAATTGAGGCAAGCGAATTATCATTTGTATTATAGCTGGTTGTGCATGGGCTTGTTGTTTCGCTTAGTTTTTGCTGACACCATGTTTCGTTTGTCATATTTGCTGAATAAAGAGATACATCTTCAAAACCAACTGTCTTGTCTTTGTTTATGTCAGCTGAGAAGTCATATCCTGCCTCGCCGCAACTCTTTTGATAACTCGCTGTGAGTTTAGCATACAACTGCGGACAATAAGTTGTTGCCGGTGCAATAGTAAAATAATTTTCACTAAAATCTTCAAATTTTACACCAGTTTGGTCATAACCTACAAGGACAACTTTAAATGAGCCCCCATTTGCTATCGAAGGAGTTGTCGTCGCTGATAATGTCCATGAATAAGAGCCGGTAGATGGGTTAACATTATTTATTATTACATCCCGAGTTCCACTTGAAGATGCAGAACTCGCGAGTTCAATCCTTAATATAGTAATAGCGTTTGATTTCCACGTGATACTATGTGTTTCACCAACCTCCCAAACTTCCCCTCCCTTCGGCGAAGTGACTGTAATAGACGGCTGGGTGGAAGGAGTAATATTGAAGATAAATGTTTTGTCTATTTGACCATCAGAACAATATGCTGTCTGTCCATATTGGCTTGCCCATTGCGGAGTCCTTGAACAATAAAACGCGACCTTCATCGTATATGTTGCAGTAGTATCAGAAGGAGCTATCATAGACACGTCCCAATATCCAGTTGAAGAATTATAAATTCCGTTGTAAGAACCTGCCGGGTTTGGTGTTAAATAATTATTGCAATCACCATTTTTGCAGATGTAAGCCTGCACATTAAATCCTTTTTCAGAAGTACCAGGATTGCCCTCGAACGTAACGCCTTTTACACTGAATTTAATTGTTTGACCTGGTGTGTAAGTTGATTGATTACCAATAAGAGTAGCATAAGAAGCTGTCGGTAATTGACTATTCGCGGAGATGGTGAAATAGTTGTCACTGGAATCTGCCACAGTAGCCTCATTTAATTTTGTTCTATTAACTTCTATTTTATATAAACCAGACTGGATAGTACTAGAAACAATAACATCTTCCGATCCATCGTTGGTAATATTTTCTACAAGATGTCTGACTACAGAACCATTTGTGTCCATTAGTCTTATTGTTAATAAATCAGTTGCTGGTATTCCTATACTATTCCATTTCACTTTCTGCCATGTTCCTGCCGTCCATATTTCCCCGCCATTGGGAGAAGTAACCGTGATAGACGACTGGGTTGTTGTTGAAACAATTTTAAAATATGAATCGCTGGCGTCAAATAAAAGTATATCACCTATGTAACTTTTAATTTCCAGTGTATATGCCCCCTCTGGCACAGAAGACGGTATAGTTATAACTTCTTGCCCGTCATTCAAAACGCCACCTTCAATTAAGTTGTATTCCCGTCCATTTGGATATGCTCTTAATCTAATTAAGCTAAATTTTTCAGTTGATGACACATTGGCTGTTTTCCAATTAACGGTAATACTGCTTCCTAATTTATATGTTTCCCCACCGTTGGGAGAAATAACTGTGATATATGGTTGAAGTAGGTCTTTTTTGCAGGCTCCATTTTCACAGCCATTAGGACAGGTGTAAGAAAGACTATTTGTAGGACCGCTATTAGCGACGCAATATGCTTCAACCAAAGTATTAATGCCCTCACAACGATCTATAGAATCTCCTCCTGTGTTAACAACTGCTTTTCCGCTGACATAATAATTTAGTCCACCATCTGAATCTGTGCAAGTTGTTGATGTTGGTTTTGTAACACATTTTCCGTCAACGCATTTATATACGCTTCCTGAACATTTTGTATCGCCTGATGCACATTTATACTGCGGGCAATCTGTGTCCACCACACATTCTTTTTTATCTTTACATCCATAAAGCGCATTTAATTTTGCCCTTGTTGATTTACCCACAAAACCCGTGCCATGTTTTAATTTAAAAGGAGTTAAAATTTCCGAAGCGTATTTTTCTTGAAACTCTACTACAGCTGACATGGTTCCTTCACCATATTCGTTTGGGCCATCAGAGCCATACGAAATTCCTTCGTTATGAAGAGTTGTATGCAAAGACCAAACTTCGTTTGAATCTGAATTTTCATATCCTAAATTTTTATTAAAAGTATGGCACCATGTTTGTTGAACTGGACCTTGTTGTTCCTGCATGGCTTTTAACTGCGCCTGCAAACTGGCAATTTGATCCATTAACTCCTGTATTGTTACGGCCTTAACAGAGCCAGCAGAACACAAAATTGCTGTTGCTAAAACAGCTGTGATTACGAGAAACCTAATTTTCATATTAAATTATTAACCAATTATTAAAAATTAAATAATTCAAAATTATTTAAAAATTAAAAATTGGAAATTAAAAATTTTAACTGATTATTACTTAATAATACCCCCTTCGTAAAAAAACACAACAGCTGTCAACTATTTAATTGTGATTAAAATATTTTAATAATTCTGTAACCGGCAAAGTGTTTATAATGTCTATTTTTTCTGCCCAGCCACGGCGGGCCATTGAAACTCCGTATTCCATTAAGTTTAATTGTTCTTTTTGGTGCGAGTCAGTATTTATTATCATTTTAACTCCTTCGTTTTTAGCGCGCCTTATATATAAATCATATAAATCCAATCTGTCTGGCGAAGAATTAATTTCTAAAATTGCGCCGGTTTCTTTGGCTGTTTTTAATATCTTATCAAAATCAAGCTGATATTCATCTCTTTTTCCTATAAGTCGGCCTGTTGGATGGGAAATAATATCTATGTTTGGATTTTTTATTGCTTTTACTAATCTTTCTGTCATTTCGTTTTTTGGCATTTTTAAGCTTGAATGAGCTCCGGCAATAACATAATCTAATTTTTCTAAAACCTCATCTTTAATATCAACACTTCCGTCATTTAAAATATTGCACTCACAACCGTGCAATATGTGAAATTTTAAATTTTTATTTTTAAATTTTAAATTCAGCTGTTTTATTTCCTCGTGCTGTTGCAAAAGCTGTTCTTCATTTAATCCGTGCTCAATTCTTAAAAATTTTGTGTGGTCTGAAATACCAATATACTCATAACCTTTTTCCATTGCTGTTTTTGCCATTTGTTCAATTGAATCAGCCCCGCCGTCCCAATTAGAATGGCAATGCAAATCTCCTTTAATATCTTTTAGCTCAACAACTTTTGGCAATTTTCCTTTTAACCCAGCTTCAATTTCACCTTCGTTTTCCCTTAATTCCGGCTCAATGTAAGGCAAGCCAATTGCTTTATAAATTTCTTCTTCGGTTGAACCTGCAATTTGTTTTTTACCTTTAAAAATTCCGTATTCAGAAAGTTTTAATCCTTTATCTATGGCAATGCGCCTTGTGGCAACATTGTGGTCTTTGTTTCCTGTAAAATATTGCAAAGCAGAACCATAGCTTTTTTTAGGCACAACTCTTAAATCAATATCAAACCCGTCTTTCATTCTTATTGAGGCCTTAGTTCCCCCTTTTCCCCAAACTTTTTCAACTCCGTTTAATTTAACAAAAAAATCCATAACTTTTTTTGGATTTTCAGAAACAACTAAAATATCCACGTCGCCAATTGTTTCTTTTCTTCTGCGCACAGAACCCGCCAAACTTATTTTTTCAACTTCTTTTAAAATTTTTAGTTTTTCTAAAACATTATTCGCAACAGGTAAAATGTCGCCCAATAAAAATCTTCCTTTATCTCTTTTTAAAAATTCTATGCCCTGCAAAATATTTTTTTCCGTTTTTTCTCCAAATCCAAATAGGGGAGCTATTTTATGGGCTTTGGCGGCTTTTTCTAAATCTTTTGCATTTTTAATTCCTAATTTTTGGTAAAGAATTCTGGCTTTTTTAACTCCCATGCCCTCAATTTTTATTAACTCATCCATTTTAAAAGGAAGCTTTTTTTTATAATTTTCGTAATGTTTTATTTTGCCGGTTTTTAAATATTCTTCTATGTGGTCTGCCATGGCTTTTCCAATGCCCGGAATTTCCAGTAAGGCCTTAACTCCGCCCTTTTTATAAATTTCGCTGACATCTTCATTTAAATTATCTAAAGATAAAGCAGCATTTTTATATGCATATGGCTTAAAAGCCACGCCCTCTGACTCTAAAAAATTCGCCATGTCCTGAAAAATTTTTGCTATCTCTTTATTCTTCATATTTTATTTCTACGGGCCAACAGTTGGTTTTTCTATGTGCATGGCTCCGGCCTCTTTGGTTTTTGGATAAATTGAATTTCTAACAAACATTAGCAAAAGTGCAGAAAAAAATGTGAGCAAAGCCACAAAAATAAAAACTACGTTAAACCCAAAAGATGCCGCCATTAATCCGCCAACTCCGCCGGCTATGCCGGCTCCCGCTCCAATAGATGTTGTTTCTATGCTCCATTCAAAAGCTTCTTTGCCTTTGTCTATATGGCGGGTAAAAATAGCCAGCCAAGAAGGCAAAGCCATTGCCATTCCTATTGCGTGGATAATTTGAAAAAAATAAATGTGCCAGGCAGTTGAAGAAAAAAGATAACCAATCGGCACTATAGCTGTAATAAAGGTTCCTATAACCATAAACCAAAAATCGTCTCTTTCGCCGTATTTTTTGTCTAAAAACCAGCCGATAGGTATTTCAAAAACAGATTTTGCTATCCAGTAAGACAACGCTGAAAAACCGGCTATTTCTACGGCCTTTACCGAATTTCCCGCTGTAATTTCTTCTAAAATAAATATGGCGAATATGGGAGATAAAAGTCCCCATCCCAAATTTAAAAAGAAATCGCTGGTTATTAATATCTTAATTATCTTATTAAATAATTTTGGCATTTAAGTATGTATTTTCGGTTAATTTTATAATTTTATAATTTTACTAATTATAGCAAACAAAAAAGCCCCATAACAGGGCTTTTAAACATTAATTAACTGACTTGGTATTTTATATCTTTTATTTTATAAACTGTTTTTACAGGAGAGGGGACAGTTATTTGGTCTCCAACTTTGTGCCCTAAAAGAGCTCTTCCAACAGGCGATTCATTGCTAATTTTTCCCAGTGCTGGATTTGCTTCAAGCGTGCCAACTATTAAAAATTCGTCTTTTTTGCCGTCTACCTCTATTTTTATTTTAGCTCCAAGCCCCACGACTTTCTGCTCTGCATTAGACGGGGCTTTTATAAGTTCGTAATGGTCTAAAATATTTTTTACTTCGTTAATTCTGGACCTCAAAAAACCTATGTCTTCCTGAAAACTGATAAATTCGGGATTTATATCTTCAGATTCAAAAATTTTTGGCGCTTCTTGTCCCACCATTTTTCGGCGCTCAAACTCCAGTAACTCTTCATGTTCTTTTTTGAGCTCGTGTAACTTTGCTTTAGTTATGTAAAAAGTTTTTCCGTCCATACTTAACTTTAGCTTATTCTAATTTTATTCTTTGTTTATCAAATGTCAACCCCAGCCTAAAATAATGTTTTTTGGCTTAAAGATTTTTTGCTATTTTTAGCTATATTATCATTTTCCGGAAAAATTTTAATTTTTCCGTAAACGCCGTCATACCCGGGGCTTACAAAAACTTTCCCGTTTCTAACCCGCAAAATACCCTCTGCTATTTCGGGCAAACTATTTTTTTCTATTTCTTTTTTTTCTTTTTCAAGCAATATATCAAATTCACTTCCTAAATTTACAATTAAATTATTATATAATCTTAAAACTTCTTTTGAAGCTACAGATGTATTTATTGAATCTGCAATTATTTCTTGCAGGGGTATTAAATTTTTAAATGGAATTGCATTTTTGGGCACAAATCCTTCGGGTCTGTCGGCTAACTCTTCAACCCTGTTTAAAACGCCTATTACTAACGGCTTTTTACAAGTGGGGCAAATATTATTATATTTTTTAGATTCTTTTGGAGACAAGCTTAAATTGCATAATCTGTGGCCGTCATAATGGTACTTTCCCTCTTCGGGAAAAAATTCTATTGTGTATAAAAATTTTTTAGGGTCTTTTGTTTTTATGGCCTCAATTACTGATTGATAATTTAAATCTGTATCAAAAACATTTGCCTCTCTTCCAATTTTTGGGGAGGAATGACTGTCTGAATTTGAAATTAAAGCAACCTTATCTAATTGGGATAATCTCCAATTCATAGCAGGGTCAGAGCTTAATCCTGTTTCTACCGCATAAATATATTTTGTATAATCTTCAAAACATTCTTCTAAAGAATTAAATCCTGATTTTGAACCAAAAACAGAAAACCACGGAGTCCATATGTGGGCAGGCACAATTAAACAATCTTTATTTATATTTAAAACAATTTTTGCCAGCTCTTTTGCATCAAGCCCTAAAATTGGCCTGCCGTCTGCATTTATGTTTCCTATTTTGTCTAACTCAACATTTATTTTTTCAATGCTTTCAACAGATGGGGCAAAAATAACAATGTGAACTTTTCTAACTTTTCCTCCTTTAGAATAAATACAGCTTATTTCTGAAGTCAAAATAAATCTTATTGGAGAATCAATATTTTTTAGCTGAAAAAGGCCCCGCTCAGCGGGGCTCAGTTTTTCTTTTATTTGTTTTGACCAGCCAGGGTGCGTAAAATCTCCTGTGCCTAAAATTTTAATCCCTTTTATTCTCGCCCACTTGTCCATGTTTTCTAAATCCATTAGCGGGGAAGTGGCTCTTGAATATTTTGAGTGGACGTGAAAATCTGCTGTTATTTTCATGCCTTAGATATTATATTAAGTAAAAATTTTGACAAATCTTTTTTATTTATTAAAAATTTAGAATACTTGTCTTTTTTATCGGGCGACAAAAAAGACTCAAATTTTAAAATGTTTCCATTTTGAGTTTTATCGGCATTTTTTATAAATTCTTTTAGGGGCAAAAAACACAAAAATTCATCTATGTCGTGTTTAAAAGTGTTTAAAAAAACAAACATAATATAAAAATTATCAGCTATTTTAAAATTATCAATGTTTATGTCTTTTATAAAAACGCCGCTATCGCTTATTTTTGCCTGCCCGTTGACAGAAACCCTTATTTCTTTAGCTTCTTTGTTTGACGAATGCCCAAAAACCTGCGCTTTAACTATTACGCTTTTTTGTGGGTCTTTATTTTTTTCAGGCTCATATCCTCCTTTCTGCGCCACAATTAAATCTGCCCCGTCTGATAAATTTTCCGGCTTAAAAATTATCAGTCTGCCTCCGGCTCCTTTTATTATCCAATCAATAACTTTATTTTCTATTTCTTCTTGCATACTCTTTAATATTTAAAATAAGTTAAAATTATCGCTAAAAGCGACCTCTTAATTGTTAATTTTTTATAAAATCTTAAACCTTGTAAACATTATATCCTTCTCTCACCTTTTCTTTAACTTTTAACCCTACAGAGTCTCCCTTTTTTCCTGCCTTTATTTTTTCATGCTCAATTTGCATAGAACCTACGGTTTGATTAAAATCTGTATCTTCGCCTCCTGTTATGCGTATGGTATCTCCTTCTTTTAAAGTAGAAGACAAATCAATAACAGCTACTCCTATATTAGAAAAATAGTGAGTAATTTTGCCTATTGGCTTTTCCTCTTTTTTTGCCATAATTATATTATTTTATTTTTATTTTTGACCTTTCTGCTTCAATTTTAGCAAAAAAAACTGCTTATATCAACTAAAAAACCATCACGTTAAACGCAATGGTTTTTTAGTTGAGGGGGATTATAATTTCCAAAAAAGTAAACTTATTTCTCGAGCCCAAATTCGGACAATGATTTTGGGTATATACTTTAATCTCCTTTATTAGAAACTATTCTGTCCTTGAGAATAAATCTCTCACCCCCTCATAATTGCATTTTATTCTAAAAACTCCTACTGTCAAGCTTTTTATTCACTATAAAAGCACTTATTATCCACAGTTTATTTACTTTTGTGCCCCTGGGCTGATTCGAACAGCCATTTCTTCCTCCGGAGGGAAGCGCTTTGTCCATTAAGCTACAGGGGCAACAATAACGCCACAAAATAACCAATGATTGTAAATAATGCAACAGGTGGAAGAGCCGGAATTGGCTCTTTATTTTTTTGATTTGCAAAAATCCAATAACTAAAAAGAGAGCCAATTAAAGAAAACAAAACAATAATAAACGCTTTCAAAAATCCAAAAGGAACAACAGATACGGCCAGCAAATTAGGAAAAACAATATCTCCTCCGCCTAAAATTAAAAAATTACCGCCTGGTTTTACTTTGTCTAACTTGTCTTTAAAAAATTTAATGTCTTTAGGGATAATAAATCCTAAAATAACTTTTTTATCAATCATTTCTTTTGCCATTACAACCATGTGCTTTGTTTTGTAAACCGCAATGAAGTCATAAAAAGAAAAAATAACCAATAGAATAACCACAAGAGAAGGGTCAAAACCCAAGCCAAAAAAACTGGAGGCCCCGGCCAGTCCTAAAATCATTAAAACATTATGCGACCAAACTAATTGAAATTTTAGCCATATTGCAATTAAAATTCCTATTACAAAAATTGCTCCATATACAGGAATAAAAGCATTTAAAACAGTCATTCCTCCCCAAAAACAAGTAATTATAAAAAATCCTTTATATATTATTTCTTTAAATTTGCTGGCTTTTTTAAAAGAAATAAAAAGCATAACAAAAAAAGTTATAAATAAAAAAGAAAATAAAAAATCCTGAAAAGAAATTGCCGGCAGATAAATTTTTTGCACTTTAACAAGTTTGTTTAATTGAAAGGCGCTAAAAATTGCCAAAACAGATGTTGCAAAAAACAAACTTCCCTCAATTACAAAAATTTTCCAAAATTGTTTTTGGAAATCTTTTTTTACTTTTTTTTGCCTGATATTTTTTGGAGCCTTATATTCCATAAAATCATTTTAAACAAAAAACCGGTTTTTTGCCAGCTTTTATTTGTTGTTTGTACAATTAAGCGAGGCAACAAATTTTGAAGGGTCCCGCAGTCCCGCCACAGCGGGACGAGGATGGAGCCGAAAAAATTTGGTTGCCGAGCGTAAAATACTACTGTTTGTTAATTCGCGAGACTCTTGTGAATCCGGAGCAGGGGACTATTTCAATGCCTTGTTTTTCCAATTCATCCATAAACAAATTTACTCCCAAAGAGTCAGAAGAAATATGACCCGCAATTACAATATTTATATGGGCTAATTCAGCTTCTTTTTTATGCTCTTCTGAAATGTGCATACCCACAACAGTTCCAATTCCGGCTTGCGCCATTTTTTCATAAAGTTTTGGCGAGCCTTCGGTGCCTCCTGTAATTTCAGCCATTGCTATTTTCCCGCAATGGTTTTCTGGAGAGCCCACAAAAATTTTAGGGCCGACTCCTATTTTCATAGCCATTTTGTATTCCGGAATTTCTTTTAATATGCTTATCAAATCAGAAACTCTTTCTATATCTTTTCCTTCAATTAAATCTTTCAAAAATTTGGCTGCTAAGTTATCGCAGGGAGTATGTGAATTCATTAAATTAACGCCCATCAACCTTGCTGCATCAACCGTCCTTTGATGGTTTGAAGAGCTTACTCCGCGAGCCACTTCCGAAATTCTTTCTTTCATTAAGCCCTCTGAAATGTTAATTGGCACGCCATAATATTTTAAAACATCGCATTGTAAATCCATAACGTCAGCCAATTGCGCCAAACCCCTGCCCACAGGATGATGGGCTATTACCAAATCAATGTCTCCCAGTTGTTTTGCCATTAAAATTTCTTCCGGGCCTATATCAATGCCTACTAAAACTTTTTTAATTTCCTTGTCTTCCGAAATATTATAAACTCCTGAATCCAAATATGGATTTTCTAAAGCCTCTCTTTCAAAATCTTCTTTGTCTTTTTCCGGAAGCTTTTCAAAAATTTTTCTTTTTCTGTCCAAAAATTTCTGCACCCCGTCTATGCCCCTAAAATCTGCTTCCGTTCCCATTTTTATTGCCAAATTTTGGATATCCTGAATTTTCATTTTATTTTTTTGCTTTTTTCTCTTGTTTTTTAGTATTCTTTTTTTCCGCTGTTTTTTCGGGTTTTGCTTCTTTTACTTCTGCGGGCTTAATAGAAACTTCCGGTTTTTTTGATATATCTAAATACATTTTATCAATCATTTCTTGCTGTTTTTTATAATCAAAAAACTGGCGCCTTATACGGGCTTTTTCTGTGCGTATAAATTTTCTGGTTGATTTTGGCATTTTTTTGTTCATATCAATAAAAAAAGACCTTTTTGTGCCTTTTTTAAAGCTTAACACAATTTTAAATTATTAACAAGCTATTTATCTCTAACGGCCTCTCTTGCTATCTGCCTGTCATCCCATGGTATTTTTTTCCCGTTCTCAATGCACATCCATGGCTCTGACCCTTTTCCTGTAATTATTACAACATCTTCCGATTTTGCCGACAAAATTGCCTTTTTTATTGCTTCTTTTCTGTCTAATATTTTCTCGTATCTAGTATTTGCCCCGTCATTCGACAGGGCTGCCGCAATTTCTTCTAAAATTACGGCGGGATTTTCATCATACGGATCTTCATTTGTAATTATTATTTCTTTGCAATATTTTTTTGCAATTTCGCCCAACACCGGCCTTTTCCACTTATCTCTTCCGCCTCCGCAAGAACCCAAAACACAAACCAAGTTCTTGCCCTCAAAACTTTTATAAACTGCTTCAAGCTGATCTGGTGTATGGGCGTAATCTACAACTACCAGCGGATTTTTTGCCACTATTTCCATTCTACCAGATATTGCTTTTACTTTTTCTATGGCTTCGGCGCAAATTTCAAAACCAATACCATATGCTTTTGCCACAGAAATTGCCGCCAATGCATTTAAAATATTAAAATCTCCCAGTAAATTTAAACTTAATTTATACTTTTCTTTATCTCTGTTTGAAAATGTTATTTTTTGGCGGGCGGGAATATCTAAAAAATATTTTGCGTTAACATCATCTGCATTTATAATATGGATATTTTTTGCTGTTTTAAATAATTTTAATTTTTCATTTCTGTAATTTTCAAAACTTCCGTGGGACTCAATATGCTCTTTTGACAGATTTGTAAAAACAGCTGTATCAAAATTTATAAATCTGTGCCGGCTTTGTCTTATGCCCTCTGAAGTAACTTCTAAAACAACATATTTGCATTTAGCATTTACTGCCTGTCTTAAAAACTTTTGTATTACAAAGCGACCCGGCATTGTCATTTTATATTTATTTTCCCATTCTTTTTCTGCCAATTTAAACCTTACAGAAGATATTGAGGCAACTCTGTTACCGGCTTCCTCTAAAATACGGCAGACAAAATCAACTGTTGTTGATTTTCCGCTGGTTCCTGTTATTCCTATAATTTTTATGTTTTTATCTTTCCCGGGAAAACCAAAAATAATAGCTCCCAGCAAAGCCAGCTTGTAATGATAGATATTCAGCGCAAATTTCGGTATAAATTTTTTAACTAATTCTTTTAGCGTCATTGTTTATAATTTAGCACAAAACTTGTACAAAAAAAAGCCGGTTTTAACAAACCAGCTTTATGCCGAAGCTTTTTGCTTCATATATATAATTTCAGCTCTTAACCCGTTTGCTAAAGCAATCAAACTAGCTTTTATTATATCGTCTGAAATTCCTTTCGTGACCCATTTTTTTTTGCCGTCAGAAGAAGTAACTTTAACCTCAACAAACGATTCTGTACCGGCATCTCCGTTTTTTTTATGGACTTCATAATCTATAAGGCCGACTTTGGCAATTTCAGGAAAAAAATCAATCAATGCCTTTCTTAAAGCATTGTCTAATGCATTGACTGGTCCATTACCTTCTGCAACCTTGTGCTCTGTTTCGGTTGTACCATCTCTTTTTTTTATTTGCACTTTTATTGTTGCTTCTGAAGATCTTATTCTTCCTTTTCTAAAATCTTCTTCTATTTGAACCCTAAACCATAAAATCCTAAAAAATTCATTCTCCGTGCTCATCGCAACTCCCTTCAATCCTTAAAAATTGTCAAAGGACAAACAAAAACCTCTTTTCGAGAAGAGGCGCTTTCTTTTTTACTTGTAAAAAACGCTCCTTCTCTAAGAGAGGTTAATAATGCTAATAATAATTATATTATTTATAATTTCATCCTGCATATTTTTATATTACAAAATTATGGGAAAAAGTCAAACTATCCAGCTATTTGCCTAAATTTTTTAATGCGAGTTTTATGCGCTCTTCTGTATTTTTAATAGTAGAAGAAACACGGCTTAAAGCTTCTTTTGCCTGCTGTTTTGAAAATCCAAGCTGGACCAGCGCATTTTCAGCTTCGTCTGCCGACGATGATTTTTGCCCCAGTTGTTTTATTTTTCCTGTAAGCTCTAAAATAATTGTCATTGCTCTTTTAGACCCAATGCCCGGAATGCCCGCAAAAACATTTTCATCCTGATTTAAAATTTTATCTTTTATTTTTTCTAAAGGTCCCACAACAGAAAGTTCTAATGCGGCTTTTGGCCCTATGCCCCTTATATCATTTAATGTTTCAAAAAATTCAAGCTCGTCATAAGTTAAAAACCCGTATAAGTCCAGCGCTTCTTCTTTTACATTTTGAAATGTAAATACCTTGATTGCGCTCCCAATTTCTGGTAATCTTAACAGGGTTTGGCGGGATAAAAAAACCTTGTAGCCAATTCCTGCCACTTCTATAATGACAAACTTTTCTTTTTTTAATATAACTTTACCCTCTAAAAATGATATCATTAAACTATTATAATGAAATTTAAGCTAAAATCAAAATTTAAACCAACGGGAGACCAGCCAAAAGCAATAAAAAAGCTGTCTGAAAATTTAAATAAGGGTATAAAAGACCAGGTGCTTTTGGGCGTTACCGGAAGCGGAAAAACTTTTACTTTGGCAAATGTTATTCAAAAAATCCAAAAGCCCACTTTAATTATTTCTCCCAACAAAACTTTGGCAGCCCAGCTTTACCAGGAGTTTAAAGAATTTTTCCCAAATAACGCCGTGCATTATTTTGTTTCTTATTATGATTATTACCAGCCCGAGGCCTATATACCCCAATCTAACACCTATATAGAAAAGGACGCTAAAATAAATGAAGAAATAGACAGATTAAGGCATTCTGCTGTGCAAGACGTAACTATAAGAAAAGACGTTATTGTAATAGCTTCTGTTTCTTGTATTTACAACATTGGCTCCCCTCAAAATTATGAAAATATTTCCTTGGAAATTAAGTTAAAACAAGGCATTAAAAGAAAAGATTTTCTGTCGCTTTTAACAAACCTGCAATATCAAAGAAATGACATTGATTTTAAGCCGGG
>Ga0074195_1001102_pt1 | contig 41516 bp, 38 predicted proteins | sample EPASupsiteHSE623_FD_64525 | JGI IMG/M metagenome (GOLD analysis project Ga0074195, IMG submission 64525) | Bioremediated contaminated groundwater from EPA Superfund site, New Mexico - Sample HSE6-23 | ecosystem: Environmental > Aquatic > Deep subsurface > Groundwater > Contaminated ...
TAGGGGTCGGTACCAAAGCGGTCAACTGGGGCAGACTGTAAATCTGCTGGCCTTGTGCCTTCGTTGGTTCGAATCCAACCCGGCCCACAAAAAACACCCTCGTTGGGTGTTTTTAGTAATTTAATCTTCTAGTTTAGCTTTATTTGCGCTCTGTCTAGCTTCTTCTTATTATCTTAATTTTTTTAGATTCCAGCTATTTTTTAACAGGGGCTTTACTATTTTGGGAATTATTAATCAATACTTGAGCATATTGTAAATCGGCTTCATCAATTTGGCGGTCGATGTCGTTAATAAATTTTTGGTTTTCTTGCTCAGCTTTTTTTAGTAAGTCCATGAGCGTTTGAGTTTCTTTATCTGAACTCATATTGTTTTATCAATTGATTTTTTTCTTTCTGCCGTGGTTTTGTTAAGATAATTTTTTCTTTCTCTTAGTTTCAACCCGGATTGTTTCAAGAAATCATTTAATATTTTTTCTGCCTCCCGAGGTTTAATTATTTGCTTTTTTTCTGTTTTCTCCTGGAAGAACTTAGTAAAGTCAAGTCCAGCCTCTTTACCTGTTTCGGTTGTTATATAGGGATAATCTTTTATAATTTTATTTATCCATTCATCAGGAGTTCGCGGTTCCGCTACTACTTCTGGGGGTCCCATTTTAACTTCGGGAGGTTTTTCCCCAGTCCTTTTTTGCCTTAGTTCTTCTAGGGAAAAAATTTTTCTTGGCCTCTTGAGGGTTATTTGTTTTTTGGGATTTCCTGGAGGGTTTTTAGCTTGAAGAGCTTCTTTTTCTGCTTGAAGCTCCTCCTTGGTTTTGCCGAGATTATTAAGACGTTCTGTAAATGATTGTGCTTTTTTTTGTTCTTGATCTAAAATGTTAATCCGAGTCTTAACTAATTCTTCTCGTTCGGCAATAATAATCCTTTGCCTTTTAAGTTCATCCAGCTTTTTATTTAAATAAATTTTGGTCTCGGCCAGGTTTTTTTTATCGTCTGGAATATTTTTTAGGGCTGTTTCGTAGTTGCTAATATCGCTATCCAACTCTTGACGTTTGGTAAGTATTTGCTCGTTTATTCCTTGGTAGTTTGTAAATAAACGTTTTAGATTTTCCTGCTTAGCCGGCAAAGGATGCATAGTTACTTGTTCTGTAAGATATTGTTCCCTTATTTTTTTCTCCTGTTCCAATTTATTTTTCTCAACTTGCAAATCGGCAGTGATTTTTTCTATTTTGACGGGATCGAGCCCTTTGAGACCCATGACGGCGGTTAAGGCAATTTGAGACTCATTATTATGTTGGGTAATTTTATTTTTTAACTCAATAATTTCTGAGCCTACACCCGATTCTAACCCGGCCAAATTTTCATTAGCAACTTTTTCTCCTACTTCTGACAATGTTTTCTGAAAGTTTTCAGTACTACCAAAGCGCTCCTTTATCCAAAGTTTTATTTTATCCCGGAGATCGGCTTGTTTTTTAATCCCTGAGGTGCCCTTCTTGTCTATTTCCGCTGCGCCGATAACATTCGTATTGGTTTGAAATTCAGAATCTAGCTCATTTAAAGCTGATTCAATTTTTGTTAGTACGTCATCTTGGTCAATCTCCGTCTTAGGCTCTTGATCAGGTTTCTCGATTGTCCTTTTCCCCAAATCTACTCCCCAGTTATCTTGAAACATATGTTTAATATTATATCCAAATTATAGGTTAATTCCAGCTAGATGTAAAATCGATTTAGTTGTTATTCGTCGGAGTTTATGTTAAAATAATTTTACTACTTAGTTTTATTTTATGCCTATTATTAACCCCGACAAGATCGGATTCGGTCTCCTGAAAATTTTCGTTATTGAGTTTATCGTTTTGGCGATTATTGTTATCGCCCTATTTTCCTTATAATATGCCCGAACTACCAGAAGTAGAAACCATTCGGCGCGATTTAGCCGAGCAAATTGTTAATTTGCCCATCAGCGCTGTTAATATTTTGTCACCAAAAACCGCTAGAGATTCCGCGGCTTTTTTAAAAGCCAGTTTAATTAATCGGAAATTTACCAATATTTCTCGGCGAGGGAAGTTGTTAATTTTTGCTATTAGTCAGTCTAGCCGAGAAACATTAGAAAAAGAGTTTCTTTTAATTCATCTTAAGATGACCGGGCAATTGATTTATCTCGCTTCGAAAATAGTGATTGCCGGCGGGCATTCTTTAGCTACTTCCGTTGGTGATGATTTGCCTAACCGTCAAACCCGCGTCTGGTTGGAATTCAAAAATGGCGGTAAATTGTTTTTTAATGATCTGCGTCGTTTTGGTTACTTACAAATCGTCTCGGCGTCTCAATTGAAAGACATTGAACAGAATAATTATGGCCCTGAGCCTCTAACCCCAGAATTTACTCTGGCGGCGCTAGTTAAAATATTGAAGAATCGTCGTACTAAAATTAAAGCTCTATTGCTTAACCAAAAACTAATTGCTGGTTTAGGCAACATTTATGTCGATGAATCTCTGTATTCAGCGCGGCTTGCCCCGGAGCGTTTAGCTGGATCACTCCAGTTGGGGGAAATTAAGAAATTGCGGTTAGCCATTAATCAGATTATCAGGAAAGCTTTACTGTATCGGGGAACAACCTTTAATAACTATGTAGATTCCCGTGGTCGGAGCGGTAATTTTTCGCCGCTTTTACGAGTTTATGGTCGAGCTGGTAAGAAATGTTTCAACTGTGGCCAGATGGTTAAGAAGAAAAAATTAGCCGGTCGTGGCACGCACTATTGTCCTAATTGTCAAAAATAAGCCAAATTTAGCCAGAAAATTTGACTTTTACCCCATTTTTTTATATTGTTAGATCAGAGAAATTAATTAAATTAACAAAGCGACAGTAGCCTGCCTATTTTATCGCTAAGTAGACTATAAATATGTCTCAAGACAACATGATCAAGTTAGAATGTACGGTTTGTAAGACAACTAATTATCATTCTCACAAGAACAAGAAAATCCTCAAGGAGCGGTTGGAGATGAATAAGTACTGTAAGCAGTGTAAAAAGCATACTCTCCATAAAGAAACTAAATAATTTTTATCCGAGCCTAGCTCGGCGCTCTCAACTATATGCCTAAAAATTTAACTAAGCCATTTCTTCTGATCTTAGTTCTTTTAGTTATCGTTGGCTGCTATTTAGTCTTTAGGCCATTTTTGACAGAAATTCTAGTCGCGGCAATTTTGGCGTCGATTTTTTATGTGCCTTTCAGCCGTTTTGCTAAATTTTTGAAAGGACGGCGAAATTTAGCCGCGCTTCTAATGTGTCTTTTACTGTTAGTAATTATTATTTTGCCTTCCGTGAAATTAGCTGTTTATGCTGGCGAAAAATCAGTCATCGCCTATAATGCCACGGTGGAGTTTTTTAACACCCACTCTTTCAATGAAGTTTCTCAAAGTGATCTTTTCCAACGAGGACCGTTACGTTTTTTGAATTTAGATCGAATTGATTTAACCAATAGTGCCGTTAAAGAAACGGTTTTGAATGTTCTGGAAAAATCTAGTAACTGGTTAATTTCTGGGGCGTCCTTAGCAATCAAACAAACAACCACCTTTTTGGTTTCGCTGGTTTTAATTATCATTACCATGTTCTTTTTCTTTGTTGATGGGCGCCGGATGTTGACGCGGCTGATGTACCTCTCGCCGCTTCCCAATAAATACGATGAAGAGATTTTTCATAAATTCCGTTCGGTAAGTTACACGATCTTTGTTTCTACTTTCGTTGCGGCCTTAGCCCAGGGAGTAGTGGCGGCTATTGGTTTTGCGATTGTTGGCTTTCCCGCTTTTTTAGCTGGAGTCGTGGTCGCGTTGTTGTCTCTTCTCCCTTATGTTGGTTCGATGATTTTTTATGTCCCGGTCGGTATTTATTATTTTTTGGTCGGCGATATTTGGCAAGGGATCTTTATTCTTTTGTGGGGTTTCTTAGTGATCGGCACGGTAGATAACATTATTCGGGCTTATATGATTAAAGATCGGGCGGAGGTTAATCCGATTTTTGTCCTTCTTTCAATTTTAGGCGGTATCGTTTTATTCGGTTTTTGGGGGGTTGTCCTCGGTCCGCTCATTGTCGCTCTTGCGGTAACGATTTTTCATATTTATGAATTGGAGTTTTGTGGTTCCTTAGAGGGAAAGGGTTGTGAAGAAGTTAAAAAAGAAGTTGAAGCCGAGAAACGTCTCGCTGATAAAAAGGAAAAAATTGAGGATAAAGAAATTAAAAAGAATAATCAAAAATAATATGTTCGGACCTAAAACTATTAAAAATCTCGAAACGGCTTTTGCGGGCGAATCAATGGCCCGGAATAAATATGATTATTTTGCTTCAGTCTTTCGTAAAGCTGGTTATGTCCAAATCGCTAATTTTTTTGAGGAAACTGCCTTAAACGAAAAGGAACATGCCAAGGTCTGGGCCAAACAGCTAAGCTATATTAGTGATGATTTAAAAACCAATTTAGCAGCCGCTATTGCCGGTGAACATTATGAAAACAATCAAATGTATCCTCAAATGGAAAAAGAAGCTTTAGAAGAGGGACATCCCGAAATTGCCCAACTTTTTAAAGAGGTCGGAGAAGTGGAAGCGGCTCATGAAACGCGTTATAAGAAATTATTAGATAATCTGGAAAAGGGAGAAGTTTTTAAAAAGCCAGTTGTGAAACGTTGGAAATGTAATAATTGTGGTCATATTCATGAAGGTATTGAAGCGCCGTTAGTGTGTCCTGCTTGTAGCCACCCGCAAGCTTATTTTGAAGTTTTAGAAGAGAATTATTAATAAGTTACTTTAAATTTATGAGTAATCGTCTAGATAAAACTTATTTTTGTCGCCTTTGCGGCAATGAGGTAAAATTTATTAAAGATGGCGGCGGAAAATTAATTTGTTGTGATGAAGAGATGCAGATTAAGAAAGATGGCCTTAATCACGAGGAATAGATTGATTGTTTAACAAAGATAGGCAGAGTTTTTGATGACTATAATAGCGATACTCTTTTTAGGAGTATTTTTGCGGGATTGGTGTAGTGGTAACATGCGACTCTCCAAAAGTTGAGACGGGGGTTCGATTCCCTCATCCCGTGCGGTTTATAAATAACGCCAAGGTCGGCGTTATTTTTTAATCCACTTTAAAGAAAGATTGACCCAGCTCTAGTTTTACCGGACAAGAGTTTATGATAAACTAAAGGAGTAATAAATATATATGATTAGTCAGAAAAAATATGAGGTCATAGTAATTGGCGCTGGCCCAGCTGGAGCTACGGCGGGGAAAATTCTCGCTGATGCTGGTAAGCGTTGTCTGATAATTGATAAAGCCGTTTTTCCTCGTGATAAGCTCTGTGGTGGTGGATTAACTGAAAAGACCATGAAACTTATTCAAGAAATTCACGGTACGGTCGATATCAGTAACTTTATCGATAGTTCCTACGCCACCTATGGACTAAATGGTGCTGTTGGTGAAAGAATCTGCGAATATGTCCATCCCGACAAAAAGTTTTATTTTATCGATCGAATTATTTTTGATGATTTTTTATTTCAAAAAGCTAAAGACTCCGGTTGTGATGGTATCACTGGGGACGGGGTAGAACAGGTTGATAAACAAGGGGAAGAATTTATTATTACCTTGAATTCTGGCCAGAAAGTCAGGAGTAATCTTCTAATTGGTGCCGATGGCGCTAATAGCGTAGTTAGAAGGATTTTTAATTTTCCCACCAATCCAAAGGATTGTATTATTGCCGTGGAAACAGAAATAAATTACGAAGATTTTTCTTTTTATAATAATCGTAAAATATTTCCCGAAATATTCCTTAGGGTTTTACCCTATGGTTATGGCTGGGTTTTCCCCAAGAAAGATAAGATCGTCGTAGGAATTGGGGGATTGGCGAGAAAGAATCAATATAATTTAAAAGAGGTATTCATTAAATTTATCAGTAAACTTACTCCTCATAATTTACCCGCTTTAGAAATTAAAGACTTCCCAGTGCCTGGTCACAACTTTGTTAAAACCCCTGCCAAGGATGGTGTTTTATTAGTGGGGGATGCGGCCGGTTTTGTTGAGCCGCTTACTGGCGAAGGAATCTATTTTGCTATTAAAAGTGGTCAATTAGCGGCTCAGGCGGTAATTAATAACAGCGATGTCATAAAAACCTACAATCGCTCTGCTTATTGTAATATCATTAAGTTCCTTAAACAGGGTCGGTTGGTAAAAAAGTTTTTCTTTCGTGAACCTATTTTATCGTATGAACTTCGGAAACTGAAAAATAAGGATAAATACGTGAAATATTATTTTGAACTTCTTTCCGGAGCAATTGATTACCGAACGTACTTTAAGAAAGTATTCTTTACTCGGAATTAGCTTAATTATTTTGATTATTGGTCAGAGGACAAATTTAGTTATTATAATTAAAAGGCTCTCCGAAAGTGGAGAGCCTTTAATTCTAGCTATCTTGCATTGTTTTTATTTTTTGTTTTTATCAACGCAATAAAAGATTTTGGATGTTAACTATTTATTTGATTTAAGAGTTCAGTAAATTTGTTTAATTCGTTTCTTTTAGTTTCCGGGATAATATCCTCTAATTTCATTTCAATACTACTGGTGGCATCTTTTAGCAGATTTTTTCCCGTTCCAGTTAAAGAAGCATAACGAGCTCGACCGTCATTATCGTCAAGTTCGCGTTTAATAATACCCAGTTTTTCCAGGGGCAAAAGCATCCGCGTGATTCCAGAAGCAGTTAATCCCAGTTTCTCGGCTAAATCGATCCGACGTAGTTTGTTTTCCGGGGCTTCGCTGAGATAAGAGAGAATTATAAAATCGCTAAAGTCTAAGCCGTGAACGCTGAGACGTCGCGCTAGGATAGAATTGGTTTTTGCTAGGGCGAATAGAAAGGGGATAACTTTTTTCATAAATATAATGATTATTATTAATTGACATATCAATTATATGAGCTAATTACTGATATGTCAAGTATTTAGATTTTTTAAGGAGTTTGTGGCTTTTATAATAAACAAGAATTTATTGATTCGTTTTTAATTAGAGAAGATTAGGTTTTTATGTTAAAATAAAAATATGTCTACTAAAATTATCAAAATATTAACCCCTAAGCGTTTATTGCTCAATGGTTTGTTAATAGACAATCAACGATCTAAGATCTTGTTTATTTTCGTCCATGGACTATCAGGCAATTTGTTTTCGCGTTCTGAATTAGCCAACCATCTAGTTAACTCCGGGGCAGCTGCTTTGGTTTTTAATAATCGTGGCTACGGAATTATTAATAAGTTTAGACAGTTTAGACCAAGAAGTGAAAAAAAATATCAAGTTAAAATCTTTGGTCAAGCGCATGAGGTTTTCTCTGATTGTCTTGATGACTTAGATGGAGCGATAAATTTTGGTGTTCGGGCGGGCTATAAAAAAATAATTTTGGTCGGCCGTTCGACTGGTTGTAATAAAATCGCTTATTATTTATCTCAGAAATCCCCCACCGTTATTAAAGGAGCGGTTCTTTTAGCCCCGGTGAGCGATTATTCAATCGTGCGTCGAGATTTTCCCACTACGAAGTTAAAGCGGGTTGTTGGCTATGCTCAGCATTTAGTTAAAGCTGGTCGAGCGCACGAACTTTTGCCCACTAAAATCTGGCCTGAGATAATTGATGCCCAACGATTTTTAAGTTTATATACGCCGGAGAGCTTAGAAGAGATTTTTAGCTACGCGGTTCCGACTAAGAAACCAACTATTTTACAGAAAATAAAAAAACCGCTTTTGATTTGTTTAGCGGCTGAAGATGAATTTGGCGATCGATCGGCCGAAAAAATCGCAGCTTGGTTTAAGAGTGCTTTAGTCAAGCAGTCAGGGGAACTAAAGATAATTTCTGGTGCTAATCATTCTTTTTCTAAACAGGCCGTTAAGTTACAGAAGATTATTGCCGTGTGGATTAGCAAGCTAAAAAATTTTTAAAATTTTATATTCTTTCGTCCGACCCCTTAATTCTACAATAATAGTTTCGCCAATCCGGCAGTGAAGGAGGGCGGATCCTAGTGGAGAATTATGGGAAATTATTCCGGCACCGGGGTTGGTTTCTACTGAGCCCAAGATTTGATAGGTTATTTCTTGTTCGCCACTTTTCAGGGTAACAAAGTTACCGAGCTGAACAGTTTCTCGATCATTGCTCGGTTCAATAATTTCCGCTCGGGCTAGTAAGTTTTCTAAATCCAAGATCCTTTGATTAAGTCCACGTAAACGCCCTTTGGCTAATTGGTAGCCAGCGTTTTCTGAAAAATCACCCATTAAGGCCAACCGTTTTACTTCCTCTGCCTCTCGGGGTCGATTAATCGATTTAAGGCGAATTAGTTTGGCTTGTAACTCCTGAAATTTGGCCGGAGTTAGATGGGGATCATTAGGGAGCGGGGTAGATATTCCTGGTTTGCGAATTGGCACTCTCATAAATTAGATTATAATCTTCTAGCACTATCATAGGTTAATTTTAAAAATATGTCTAAAATCATGCTTGCCTCCGGGCCGGTTATTGTCACCGATGGTAAAGTACTATTGAATAAACACGGCGAAGATACTTTTTGGAAATTTTGTGGTGGACGAGTGAAAGACTTAAATCAAGAAGGCTTAATCGCGGCGGCGCAGCGCGAAGCGCAAGAAGAAATTGGCGCGAAAGTAGAAATAATTAATCCCGTTCCCTTTATTTTGCATGTAGTCCGAATTATTAACGGCGAAGAGGTTGATATTATTCTTGCCCATTATCTAGCCGAACTATTACCCGGGCAAGAAGTGACTCCCGGAGAAGATATTAGAGAAGTCGCCTGGCTTGACCTAGAAAAGTTAGATCAAGAAGATTTAGGCCCCAATATCCGGCCGACACTTAAGCATTTTGGGTTTTTAGGGTAAGGAGGAACTATCCGAATTCAAAAAATAGTTAGTTATTATTTCAGACTGATAAATGAAATTAATTTTGTGTCTAAAAAAGTCTCCTTGCCTTTTAGGGAGACTTTTTGTATATTATAGAGTTGGTTGTTGATCTTTAAAATTTACTCATTTTAAACACTTATTATGAAAACAGGTCAGTCGAAGGAGCTAAGGAGAGTGCGTTTAGTTTTAATCGCCTCAGGAAGAGGTACTGATGCGGAATCGATCATGGATGCCTATCGGCAAGGGGTTTTACCTAATATCGATCTTCGATTTTTAATTAGTACTAAAACCGGCGCAGAATGTTTGTTCAAAGCCGAGGCTTTAAATATTCCTACCCAAGTCCTTGATTATAAGTGCTATGGGAAAGAGGTATTTGAGTTTCGAGTCATAAAATCCATCGAATCGGCGGAAATCCAACTGGTTTTTTTGGTTGGGTGTATAGTTAAAATTCCCATTATTTCTGGGATTAGGATGTATAATATTCATCCGGCTGAGCCAAAAAAGTTTGGTGGGAAAGGGATGTATGGGTTAGCAGTTCATCAGAAAGTACTGGAAGATATTTTCGATCAAATCAAGCGCGGAAAAAAGAGTATTAATGATCGGTTTTTCACCAATTTGACAGTGCATGAGGTTGGCGTCATTTATGATGAAGGCCAAATCTTATTGCAAACTAGTGTCGAGATTCCCCCAACGCTCATTCAACAATATCTCCTTGCAAAAAGTAGCGATGAATCTGCCCAGCAACAAGTTTATGCCCAAATGCAAGAATTTGTTTTACCATTTGAGCATGCGATGCTTCCGGCCGCTGTTAATCTAGCGGCTTTGCAGATTTTAAACTTAACTAAAATTGAATCGGAATTATAACCCTAATAGCAAGAGACCGCCCCGCGGTCTCTTTTCATTAGAAGAAAAGTCCGCTTCCAGGCGTATTATATTAGCCCTATCGATAAATGCTATAATAGTAACATGACCCATTATAATAATCCGGACTCCTTAAATGATGCCGAATTAGTCAAAATCATCCTAACCGATCAGGAAAATTTTTTGTATTTGGTTAATCGTTATAAAGATAAGCTCTTAAATTACATTCGCCGTCTTACTAACGCCAGTCTAGAGGAGGCGGAAGATACTCTACAAGAGGTGTTTATTAAAGTCTACTTAAATTTGAATGACTTTAATCCGGATTTGAAATTTTCTTCCTGGATTTATCGCATTACACATAATCAGGTGATTAGTCGACATCGAAAAATAAAAGCTCGACCTGAGGGTTATATGGTCGACATTGAAGACCAGGCGGCGCGCAATTTAGCGGCCGATATTGATATTGTAGCTGCAACCGATCTAACTATTTTAAAACAAAAAATTACTACTATTTTAAATCAGATAGCCCCCAAATATCGCGAGATTTTAGTGTTGAAGTTCTTGGAGGAGAAAAATTATCAGGAAATTTCGGATATTCTTAAGAAACCAGCGGGGACAGTTGCTTCCCAGCTTAATAAAGCGAAACAAGAATTTAAGAGGGAACTCGTTAAACAAAAATTCATTTTAAATATATGAGTGAAGAAAAAAAAACCATGACACCGATTGCTGATATTTTTGATCAAAAACTGCTGAGCAAGATAAAAGAAGAAAGAATTTCACCTAAACCACGGTGGCATTTTCTATTAAAAAATTATGTAATCTGGATTATTGGCAGTTTAGCTCTTCTGATTGGAGCCGGAGCAGTTTCCGTTCTTACGTACCTCATGACTAATAATGATTTGGGGATTCGTCATGAGATTAATAAAACTTGGGGTGAAGTTCTCCTTTTAACTCTTCCATATTTTTGGTTGATATTACTAGGACTCCTCGTTTTTGTAATCTATTATAATATTAAACATACTAAGCGTGGTTATCGTTACCCGCTCTGGTCAGTGTTACTCGCCTCTATTTTAGCTAGTATTATTTTAGGGGAAGCATTATTTTTGTTTGGGGTGGGAGAAAAAATAGATGGTATTTTAGGTCGGCGGGCACCACTATATGAGTTTTTCATTAATCCACAACTGGATTTTTGGTCACGACCTGAGGAGGGGCGCTTAGTGGGTGTGCCGCTACAGTTTTTTGGCGATGAGCGTTTTATATTAGTTGACCGCGATCAGAAAGAATGGGAAATTATTCCCGCTTCTTCGACCGTGGAGAGATTTTTAGAAAAAAGGCCATTTGCCCCCGAGATGATGTTAGATGAAAATGAGCCGCTCCCGCCGATTCGTCTCATTGGTAAGCAAATTTCCGAGCAAGAGTTCACGGCGGAGATCATTATACCCCTTTTGCCGGGTCGGGCTTTCTTTGATCGTCCCGGACATGGACCGAATCCTTCCAATGGATCACGTTGTTTAGAGAATAAAAATAATAAGAAGAATAATGAGCGACCCTGCGTATTAGAAGGTGAGGGCACAATGAGATCTCACCCCTCACCTAATAATTAATTAAAAAATTATGAAAAAAAATATTTTATTGACGGGTGCCGCGTTATCAGTGGCGGCGGCCGCGGCCATTTTCGGCTTGATGGATCGTTCGGAAGCGGCTAATTTAGCAAAGACAACTCAGACGATGGGGAACACAGTCGCGTCGGCCGAACAAAGAGTCCGACCAACAGCGGCCGAGATGGAAGCTAAACAGGCGGAGATGGAAAAAACTCGAGCTGCGGTTGAGGCGGCAATGGCTGCTAATAATTATGAGGCCTGGGTGAAAGCGGTTGGAGCCACTCATCCATGGGTCAGTAAAATTACTAAAGATAATTTTCCAAAACTAGTCGAAGCCCATAATCTTCGACAGCAAGCTGATCAGATTATGACCGATCTGGGGATTGAAAAGGGCATAGGAGAAGGTCAGGGATTTGGTTTTGGCATGGGTAGAGGTGAAGGACGAGGAATGGGACATGGCCTAGGTAATGGTCGAGGACTACACTTAGGACAAGTTTTGACCACGAACCAATAAAACAATAGCAAGATATCGAAAATGAAAATAGAAAAAACGGCTGATTTCCAGCCGTTTTTATCTAACCCCAGAAGAAAATTGTTCCCGTTCACGTATTAATATAGAGATTATATAAAAATCTTTATTTTTTAAACTTTTTTGCTAAAAATTATGAAAAAAATATCTTTTTTCTTTTTACTCCTTCCGGCCTTTCTGTTAGTTCTTTCAGGCTGTAGTCAGAAGTCAACCAGTCGTGGTTCTTCGGAGCTAAAAGCCACTAATAAATCAAATACACCACGGAATGGGATTATGCGCCAACCAGATTTTGGTCAGCCCGATCGGGCGGCTGATGTTCGCGGGGTAATCAAATCAATTATTGGTAATGAAATCACAGTTCTTAAAATTGATCAAAGTGGCCGTGATCAGAAAGCGTCGAGCACTCTAGATAATAATTCTCAGGAAAATGGGACTAATACCAAAAGCTCCGTTAATTTATCTTTAAATAATTCAGCTGGTATGCCAGGGAGAATACCGGGTGGTGGTGTTGGTTCACGAGAGGGTGGTGGTATGCCGGGCGATCCGATGGGACAAGATAGCGACACTCGTGCTCAAATGTTAGAAAAACTAAAAGAAATGAGTACTGGCGAAGAAAAAGTTGTTATTCCGGTGGGAATCAAGATGTTAAAGTCAGCTGCTACTACTCAAAACGAAAAAAGGGAAATGGTCGAAGCGACTTTAAGTGACTTAACTACTGATAAGATGATCACTATTTGGCTTAACTCAGCGATTACTGATAAAAAAATAGCCGAGTTTGTTTTAATTAATTAACTTTATGCCCCAATCAATCTTGGAAGAGAGTAAACAAGCGCGGCATTATGGCCTAGCTCGTCTTATTTTGCGTAAAAAGTACCTGGCAGTTGCTTTAATTATTCTAGTCGCCGGAGGTGTGACTTATTATTTTTTTAATAAACGACAGACGGCACAAGATACTGCCACGCCGATAAAACAAGCGGTCGTTCAGAAAGAAGATCTGAAAATTGCTATTCAATCAGACGGTAAAGTTGTGGCTAAAGATGGTGTAGAATTATCTTTTCCTGTCAGTGGTAATTTAGAAGTTCAGAACGTCTACGTTAAAGAAGGGGATAAGATAAAAAAGGGTGATAAAATTGCCGCAGTTAAAACCGAGAATTTAGAGTTCGAATTGCGTACGGCCTATGCTAGTTATCAATCAGCTTTGGCTAGTTTTAATGCCAAACAAGCTGCCCCGACGGAAAGCGAAATTAAAAAGTCCAAAGCGGCCATTGACCAGGCTCAGGTTTCTTTAGACCAGGCAAAGATTAGTTTAGCTAAGGCTAAGTCGAGCGCTAGCCAGCAGGTTGCTAATGCAGAAAGTAGTTTAGCCACTGCCGCCAACAATCTTAAATTAAATAATAGTGTTGATGACAGTGAAATTGTACGTAATGCCTATAGTAGCTTAGCTAGTTCCATCAAGTCGGTGACTATTACTTTGCAGAAGATTTTACGCGATTCCGACGCTATTTTAGGAATTGACGAAATAGCTATTAATGATGAATTCGAAGCTGTTTTAGGGGCGAAAAGCTACTCTTCTTTTAATAATGCGCGAAGCAGTTATTTAATGGTAAAGAGCGGGCACAAAGAACTGGAAGCAATACTTCTTGGTTTAGATAGTAGTAACTATATCGCCGTTGATGCCGCCGCGACTAGAGTTAATACTGTTTTTAAACAAGCTCAGGATCATCTTTACGATATGCAGACAATGTTAGATAACACGATTACCGCCTCTAGTCTTTCCCAAACGGAACTGGATAGTTTCAAGTCAACCACCAATTCTGATCGGTCTAGTGTGAATTCGGCTCTGTCTAGCTTAGATAGTGCTAACCAAGTCGTGGCTAATGCCAAAAATAATTTGAACCAATACCAAATTGCTTATAATAAAGCCGTTAATGACTTAGCGGCAGCTAAAAATCAAACGGAACAGGATATAAAAACTTCTGAAATTTCAGTTAAGGCAAAAGAGATTGCTTTGGTTCAAACCCAAATTGATTATCAGGATTTGATTGCCCCCACACTAGAAAGCGATTTAGCTTCAGCTCGAGCGCAGTTAACTTCAGCGGCGATTGGCGTTGATCGCGCTAAATATAACATGGAACAAGCCACCTTAGTCTCGCCGATTGATGGTGTTGTGTCAATGTTAAATTATAAAACTGGTGATATTATTTTAAGCGATAGCGCCAAATCAATGGCTACTATCATTAATAATGAGACACTTTTTATTGAGGTAAATATTGAAGAGGCGGATATTAGTAAATTAAAAATTGGTCAAAAAGCCACGGCGACTTTTGAGGCTGTGGAGGGGTTAAAACTTAATGGCGAAATTAGTTTTATTTCTTTAACCTCCGAGATTAGTACTAATGGTATTGTTACTTATTTAGTGCGGGTTGCTTTTACCGCGGCTAGTGAATCACCTATCCGCGAAGGGATGACGGCCGCCGTTGATTTTATTATTTCTGAAGCCGCCGATGTTTTGGCTGTACCGGTTGATGCGGTTCGCAATATAAATAACCAGCCTTCGATTCAGAAAGTAGATGGTCAATACGCTACGGTGGTTACCGGGTTTACCGATGGTAAAAAAGTGGAAATAATTTCTGGTTTAGCTGTGGGTGAGGTTGTTGTCTATTAACATTTTCTACTCACTTAACATTATGGTTAACGAAAGTGAATTAGCAATTAAGTTAGAGAAAGTCTGTAAATCTTACTATCTAACTAATGGTGATGAAATCCCTGTTCTTAAAGGAATTAGTTTAGGTATTAAAAAAGGGGAGTTCGTCGCGATTATGGGCGAGTCAGGCGGAGGGAAGACTACACTTCTTAATATTATTGGTTGTCTCCATCCGCTAAGTAGTGGTAATTATTATTTAAGTGGGGAAAACATTGGGTTAGTTCGAGATGATTTTACTTTAGCTTTTATCCGGAATAAAAAGATGGGTTTTATTTTTCAACAGTTTAATCTTTTTCCCCGTTTTTCCGCGCTTAAGAATGTCGCTCTGCCAGCCCTTTACGCCGGTCTACCGCTTCTGGAGCGAGAAGAGAAAGCGAGACAACTTTTAAAATCAGTTGGTATGGCCGACCGTTTACACCATAAACCAACAGAATTATCCGGTGGTCAGCAACAGCGAGTCGCTATTTGCCGAGCCTTAGTTAATAACCCGGAAATAATTTTAGCAGATGAGCCAACTGGGGCTCTAGATTCTAAATCTGGTTTAGAAATTATGGATATCTTTACCAACTTTAAGAATCAGGGGAAAACCGTCGTCATGGTTACTCACACTTCCGAAGTCGCTAAATACGCTGATCGGATTATCTATCTACGCGATGGGCAAGTTTTGGATGATAATTATAAATTAAAAGGCCACTATTAGTTTTATGAATTGGGAAATTGTTAAAATGGCCTGGGAATCTCTCTGGGCTAAGAAATCTCGTAGTTTTTTATCCATGCTCGGCATTATTATTGGAGTCACCACCGTGATTGCGGTTTTTGCTGTTGGTCGCGGTGCCCAAGAATCGGTTAATGCTCAGTTTCAGAATTTGAGTGCCAATTCTATTTTAATCATGCCTAATCGGGGTCGAGGATTTACGAGCAGTTCTAAACTAAAAACCGCTGATGCTCAAGTGATTTTAGAAAAAAGTCAATATATCTCCGCCGCCACCGGAGCTATTCAAGGAAATGCATCGGTATCTTATGGCTCTGTGGAAAAAAGTTATGGTGTCTTAGGTGTGGATGAAAATTATCTCACGGTTTCTAATTTAAAAGTTGCTCAAGGAAAAACATTATTAGCCGAAGATATTAGTCGTCGCCAAATGGTGGCGGTGATTGGTAGTACTGTTGTCACTGATTTATTTACCACCGGTGAGGAGCCACTAGGCAAAACAATTATGGTCAGCGGTAAACGATTGGAAATAGTCGGCGTTTTAGAAAAACTTGGTTCTCGTCTGGGAATGATTTCCATTGATGAGGCGGTAATTGTTCCTAGTAGTACAGCGGAGAAAAGTTTACTCGGCGATCGCGGTCAGGTGATGATCAGTACCCAAGTTGATAATGTTGATAACACGGCGTCAGCCACTGAAGAAATTACGAGTATTTTAAGAAACGAGCATAAGCTCAAAACTAGCCAGGAGGATGATTTTCGCATTATGGATGCTGGCAGTATGGTTGGGGCGGCGCAAGAATCGGCTAAAACCATGACGATTCTTTTAACAATGATCGCAGCGATTACGCTTTTAGTTTCGGGAATTGGAATTATGAATGTAATGTTTGTCACTGTTGCCGAGCGGACAAAAGAGATCGGAATTGCCCGAGCGATTGGTGGTAAGCAGGCTGATATTTTAACACAGTTTTTGTTGGAGTCAATTATTCTTTCGATGATTGGCGGGATAATTGGCATTGGCTTAGGTCAGGTAGCTATTCCGATTATTTCTTATTTTAATATTATAACGCTCGTTTCTTCCTGGATGGGACCAATAATTGGTTTTTCTTTTTCGGTTCTTGTGGGTATATTTTTTGGTTTTTATCCGGCTTTTAAAGCTAGTCGTTTGGATCCGGTTGATGCTTTACGACGCGAGTAGGCGCTCTTTAAGTTTTGTGATAAAATAAAAACAACTTAATTCGCTGTTTTTAAATTTATGAAATCAATCAATATTAAAAAGATTAGACGTTTAGTTTTGTGTCTTTTAATTCCTCTCGTGGCGGGGTTTTTAGGGTCATTAGCGACCGGTCCCGCGATTACGACCTGGTACGCGACGCTTAACAAACCTAACTTTACTCCGCCTAACTGGCTGTTCGGACCGGTTTGGACGATCCTCTTTATTTTAATGGGTGTGGCGTTATTTTTAATTATCGACCAGAGTAAGAAAAAAAAGCGCCGCCAAGCTTTAATTATTTTTGGGGTGCAACTAGTGGCTAATGTCCTTTGGTCGCTTATTTTCTTTAGTGGACATTGGCTATGGTTGGCCTTCTTAGAAATTGTGATTTTATGGTTATTAATCTTAGGGACAATCTATTCTTTTTACGCTTTGAATAAAAAAGCGGGTTGGCTCCTCATCCCTTATTTGTATTGGGTTTCTTTTGCTGCGGTTCTGACTTATTCGATTCTCCTTCTTAATTAAATTTAATTTATCGATTAGAAAAGAGCGACCTAACGAGGTCGCTCTTTTCTAATTAAGGTTAGTTTAGATTTTTGCCCGGCGCATCAGGAGAGTATTAAGAACCACACTAACCGAGGAGAGAGACATCGCTCCAGCGGCAAATATAGGGCTTAGGAGAATCCCCCAGCGCGGGTAAAAAACTCCCGCGGCTAGTGGTAAGGCAATAATATTATAGAAGAAAGCCCAGAATAAGTTCTGTTTAATTTTTTTCATGGTTAAGCGGGATATCTTTAAGGCAATAATTATTTTCTTTAAATCGCCGTGTAAAATAGTGAGATCAGCTGATTCAATCGCAACATCGGAACCAGTGGCCATAGCTAAACCAATGTCGGCAGCGGCTAAAGCTACAGCGTCGTTAACGCCGTCGCCCACCATAGCGGTTAAGCCATCACGTTTTTTTATCATCGTAATTTTATCGGCTTTTTCCAGAGGTGAAACATCAGCAATTATTTCCGTTATCCCAGCTTGAGTAGCAATATGTTGAGCGACAGCTTCTCGATCACCGCTTAACATGATCGTCTTGATTCCTAGTTTCTTTAAAGCCTCAATAACTGTGGCGGCCTCAGGTTTGATTTTATCAGCAATGGCAATTAATCCTAGGATAGTTTGGCCAGTTCCTAGAGTAATGAGCGTCTGCCCTTGTTGTTCTAAATTAGTAATTTTTTCATTTGGTAAATTAGTTTGTTTAATTTCTCGGGCTTGAACTAAACGCCAATTACCTAGCCAATATTTTTGGTCATTTATTTCTCCGGTAACGCCTTGACCCGGAAGAGCCTGAAAGTTCTTAATTGGTTGGGGAACCAAACCTTCGGTTTTAGCTAAGTTTATAATAGCTTGCGCAAGAGGATGTTCGGAATTATTTTCCAAAGCCAGTGCTAGAGTAAGAATTTCGCTCCGAGTGGCCGTCAGAGTAATGATTTCGGTGACCGCTGGTTCACCTTGCGTGATGGTGCCAGTCTTATCAAAAATAATCGTTCTTATCCGTCCGAACTTTTCTAGAGCAGCGGCATTTTTGACAAGCAATCCTTGTTTACTCGCTAGACCTAAACCAACCATGATCCCCGTTGGTGTCGCTAGACCCAGAGCACATGGGCAGGCAATGGCCAGGATACTAACAAAACAAGTGATTCCCAAACTAACCGTTTCTGACCAGGGGAGATAACGAGAGCCGATAACAAGCCAAATGATTAAAGTAAGGGCTGCTAGGGCCAACACAATTGGAACAAATATTCCTGCTACTTGGTCAACTAGTTTTTGAATAGGCGCTTTGGAGTTTTGGGCATTTTCCATGGCTCTAATAATCGTTGCTAAGACGGTTTCCGCTCCTACTTTGGTAATTTTTATTTTTAAAACTCCTTGTTTATTCAAGGTAGTGCCGATGACTAAATCACCCGGGTTTTTATCAACCGGTAGCGATTCGCCCGTTAAGAGCGATTCATCAATTGCTGATGATCCGGAAATAATTTCTCCATCGGCCGGAATTTTCATGCCTGGTTTCACAATGACGAGATCGCCGATTTGAAGTTGGGCGAGAGGAATTTCGATTTCTTGACCATTCTTTTCTACCAGAGCGGTTTTTGTCTGTAAATTAACTAGTTTTTCCAGAGCCTCATTAGTTCGGAGTTTAGCTTTGTTCTCTAAATATTTTCCCAAATAAACTAAAGTGATAACGACAATCGTAACATCAAAGAAATACATCTCTTCTAAACCAAGAGCTTGGCGTAAGGTCGGAAAAAGATAAATTAAAGTTGAATAGAAATAAGCTGCTCCAGTTCCTAGACCAATTAAAGTATCCATGTTAGCTCGACCATAGCGGATAAAACGCCAGACTCCTTTTAAGAAATCACGCCCGACCCAAAAAATAACCAGCGTTGCCGTCGCGAATACAATTGGTAAAAGAATTGCCTCTGGGATTAGTTCTTTCGGATTAAGATTGAGATACTGGGCGGCTAAAGACCAAAAAATAACCAACAAAATAAAACTCATGAGTGGCAGAGTGACACGTAATTTATTTTTTTGACTACTAAGCTCGGCTAATTTTTTATTTTTTAAATCGAGTAGTTTGTTCTCTGGTTCAAGGGAATTCAATTCGACCGGAAAATCAAAATGATAGCCCAGTTTTTTGAGACGAGCATTAACTTCTTCTGGTTGAAAAATCTGGGTGTCTATTTCGAGCTCCGCCTGTTCGGTGAGAGGGTTGATACTAATACTTTTTAGTGCCGGTTCAGTTTTTAGCTCTTTGGTAATTATTTGGACGCAAGAAGCACAGTGCAATCCTGAAACGCCAATAGTTATTTTTTTAATCATATTTTTTGATCAGTAATTTTATTTTACAATAAATCGACCGGTATACATGCCCATTGAACAAGAGAAGGGAATTACCCCACTTTCTTGAGGCGTAAACTCGATAATATTTTCTCCTGCTTTAAGCTGTTTTTGAATTCTTAAGGAAGGGACAATCAATGAGCTGGCACACGAATAAGGGGCTTGTGCATCAATAATCCAACGAACCGGCTTATTTTTTTGGATGATGAGCTCGCTGGGAGAATATCCCCGGTTGGTTTCCACCATCCGCACAATCTGCACGGCGTCTGTTTTTGTTGAATTCTCTAGATCAGTTTCCAACTTAAGGCTAGTTGTTTGGTTATTCGTTAACGAACTGCTGGATATTTTAATTAGACGTCCGCTATTTTGGAGATTAAACAAGGCAAATAAAATAATTATTACTCCCGCGACTTTAAAAAAGTTCTTTGATTTTTTGGGGTTTAGTAGCGATCCTAATCCGCCGATTCCCAACAGTCCCGGAGCGGTACCTAAAGCAAAGAAAGCCATGGTTAATCCTCCACTCCAGAAATTACCACTATTTAAGGCATAAATTTGCATCGCTTGAGTAAAACCGCACGGTAAAAAGAAAGTTAGGGCGCCTAGTAACCACGGATTATTAGCCTTAACCTTCTTGCCCCAACTTTTTGGCAAGGCGAATTCGATTTTATTTAAAAACGGGGAAACGTTTAAGAGTTTTAAACCCAAGATGAGAATGACGATCCCGACTATAGCCGTCAGTAATCCATTAAAAAGGGGAGAGGGTTTGAACATTGAGCCAAACAGTCCCAAGAGCCCGCCAAGGAAGAAAAAGCCCACCACTCGTCCGACATTAAAGAAAATGTGGGGCATAAATTTCTGGAGCTTGGTAGCTTGCGGATGATTCTTAGTATAGTTAGCTGCGACTGCAAAAACCAGGCCTCCTACTAGTGCCAGACAGGTTGAAACTCCCGCTACCAGTCCGACTAAAAGCGCAATCGAGAAAGAAAATTCTCCGTTTAAACGACTGCTTAAATCGCCAAATTTAAGCTGGCTAACTAAAAAATAAGCTAAGACTAATAGGGGAATAATTAATTGCCAATTAGTTCGCTTTAGGTCGGAGACGATTGAGCTACCAGCTAAATCATTCTCCTCCCCTAAGCCGTAGCCAGCTTCCTCAAGCACTTTTTTGATAGTCGCTCGGCTAGGAACTTCGCCTTCATAATAGATTCTGGCTTGGCCAGTGGCTTGATTAACCCGGGCATCTTTAACCCCCGGTATTTTTTGTAAGTTTTCTTCGTTTAATAATTCACAGGCGCGGCAATGCAGGCCAGTGATCGGTATGACAAGTTTTTTCGCCATATATAAAAGATTATTTTATTTTTTATTATTTTCCGGCTAATTTATTAACCCGGAGAATTTCTTCGACCATTCTTTTTTTCATCGCTTCATTTTTTGAAGCCATGGCGTTTTTAAAACAGGTATTGAGATGGTTAGCCATTAGTTGCTGATGGGCGGATTTTAAGAGACCGATGATAGCTAAATTTTGTTGCATAATATCGACACAATATTGGCCGGCTTCGGTCATGTCGATCACGCGTTCCGTGAGGCTTTTCGCCTTTCGGAAAGCGATTAAAATTGCTTGTTTTTCTTTGGTCATAAAGTTAGAATTTATTTGTTAATTATTATTTTATACCTATACCATAGGTACAGGTATAAGTAACTATAGCATGGGGCAAAAAAGGAGGCAAGCGGGGGTTTGACAATTACCGCTAAAACGCGGTAATCTTGTAGGGTGATCACCTAACTTGATCATTTTTACTATACCGACAATATGTCTATTTATTTCTACATTTTTGGGAGTGTTTTACTAGTTTCTGCCCTAGCGGTGCTGGGAATTATTTTTTTATCATTTTCGCCGCGGGTTATTACAAAAATTACGCTATTTTTAGTCAGTCTTTCGGCCGGTACCTTACTGGGCGATAGCTTTCTCCATTTATTACCTGAGGCCGCCAGTCAAGCCGAAAATAATTTGGGAATTTGGCTGTGGCTCTTAGTGGGCTTAATCTTTTTCTTTATTTTAGAGAAAGTTATTCATTGGCGACATTGTCACATCCAGACCTGTTCAGAACATCCGCACCACTTAGGAGTGATGAATTTAGTGGGTGATTGTTTCCATAATTTTTTTGACGGGATTATTATCGCTGGTTCATTTCTGGTTAGTATTCCTCTAGGGATAGCGACCCTTATTGCCGTTATCGCTCATGAGATACCGCAAGAGATTGGTGATTTCGGAGTATTACTTTACGCTGGTTATTCTCGCCGTCGGGCTTTACTGTTAAATTTCTTAACTGCTTTAACGGCTGTTTTAGGAGCTCTGTTCGCGATTATTGTGGGTACCAGTATTCAAGGTTTCACCGATTTTATTGTGCCGTTTACGGCCGGTGGTTTCATTTATATTGCGACAGCTGATTTAATTCCGGAATTAAAGAAGGAAACAGCCGTCCATAAGTCTCTCTACCAACTCCTGATGATTATTAGTGGGATTTTAATCATGTTGGTTCTTAAATTACTATTTGTTTAAATTTTATATGAAAAAGAAAAAAATATTTTTTTTAATTCTCCTTTTACCGCTCGTTTTGACTTTAAGTGCTTGCGGTAAAAAGACGGTGCCATTAGTTACGCCCCCGACTCCGGTTAGTGTTCAGGGGCAAAGTATGGCTGAGAGCTTAAGTGTGAAGCGAGAGCTAAATTATCCCGGCATGGTGGCGGCTGAGAGTGAAGCAACGATTGCCGCTAAAGCCAGTGGCAACTTAACTGATGTTAAGTTTAAAGTCGGCGATCAGGTTGTCTTAGGACAAGAACTAGCGAAAATTGATGATGTTAGTTCCGCCTCTTTTAATCCTAATAATTTCAACACTAATCAAATTAAACAAGCTAAGTTAGCCGTCCAACAGGCGGAAAGTGTTTATAATTTAGCCCGAGAAAGTTATAATAGTTTATTAATTTCGGCCGTGAAAGATTTACAGCAAGCAGAGATTGCGCGAGACCAAGCCTCTAAGGGGCGCAATAATTTAGAAACCACCGCGGCGGAAAGTATTAAAAGTGCAGAACTCGCTTATGAGACGTCTAAAATTGCGACCGAACAGGCGCGTCTGACTTTAGACAATCGAGAAAAACTTGCCGCTCAAAGTGCCATCGATACCAAAACTAACGCTGAGTTAACCGCTAGCTCAGTGACTTCGACGGCGAGCGCGACTATTACTAATCTTAATAATCTTTTAGCTTTGGATGATAATAATACGGTAACAATTAATTATCGCTCTAATCTCGGCGCCTTAGACGTTAGTTCTTATGACCGCGCTAAAACTTCTTATCAACTAGCTAAAGAAGAATATAATACTTACGCTAAAAAAGTTTTTACCAGCATTAATGAACGCGTCACGGCGGCTACTAAGGTTGCTAGCGCTGTTAAACAATTTGCTGATGACGCTAAGCTTCTTCTGGATAAAACAATCACCTCAGCCAACTTACCGGCCAGTTCTTTAACCGGCGCCTCCTTAACCGGTCTTCAAGCTACGGTCTCGGGTTATCAAGCCCAAATGAACGCCGCCGTGGGGCAGATTAATAGTACTCAACAAGCTTTAGCTAATGTTGATTTAAGTAATAGTGGTTTACTTGATAGTCTGCGTCAATCCTATGAACTAGCTAAACAGCAAGAAGCGAGTGTCGAGCAGGCCTTAACTAATCTGAAAGCCGGCAATATCAGTCAGAAAGATCAAGCTGGGTTTGCCTTGAATTTGGCTCAAAATCAATATGATAATTTAAAAGTTAAAATTGAATCTCAGGTTATGGCCGCCAAAACTCAGATGGAAAATGCTCAGCGGCAGTATGATAGTGCCGCTTACACCCTACAAAGTCTCTATGATGCTCATTCTGTAATTGCGCCTTTAGCGGGCACGATTACTAAAGTATTTGTGGCTGAAGGAGAAAGTGTTAATCCGGGTCAACCGATTGCCACTGTCGCTCAAATTAGTAATATTAAAGTCCAGTTTTATGTGGAGTCCGCTAATTTAGTTGATATTAAACCGGGTTTACCAACAACCGTGGTTGATAATAGTAATAACTCTTATGCCGGGATTATCGCGGCTGTTTCTCCTCAGGCTGATCCGATTACGCGTCGTTTTCTCGTCGAGGTAAAGCTGGGAAATTCGGCTGGCCTATTACTTGGGACGGTGGTTAATGTAAAATTTAATTTAGTAAAAACTGTTAATGCTCCCGGATTGGCCATCTTGCCGCTGGCAGCGGTTACTGTTGGTCAGAATGAGAGTTATATTTTTATTGCCGAAAATAATCAGGCCGTTAAAGTGGTGGTCGAAGTTCAGGAAGTGATTGGTGAACTGGCAAAAGTAAAAGTTGATTTACCACTCGAGGCGGTGATTATTACTGAAGGTAATAAACTTTTACAACCCGGGACAGCCCTTACTTTAGTGACTAAGTAGAATATGGAGATTAATATTAATAACAAAAACGAAGACAAAATTGTTATTCCCGTTGAGCCTGATCATGCGGTAGAGTTAGAGCTAACTAAAACATTAAGTCAAAACCCATCGGGGGCGACTCGACAAAAAAATTCCGATCATCTTTATTTAGAGCGTTTACAATTTAACCCGGAGTTACGCAAAAGCTGGTTGAATTTTTTTATTGTTAATTTCCGGGTTGTTTTGTTACTCATCGTGCTCTTAACGACTTTAGGAATTTACGCTTACAAAAATTTACCACGCGAATCTAATCCGGAAGTAAAAATTCCGATTGCCGTGGTCATGACGGCTTACCCCGGTGCTTCTCCGGCTGACATTGAAGAGTTAGTCACTAAAAAGGTTGAAGCGGGTATCGCCGGTTTGAAAAACATTAAAGAGATTAGCTCCAGTTCCGCCAATTCTTTTTCCGCCGTAACGGTGGAATTTGATGCTAAAGCGGATCTCGATGATTCTCTACGTAAATTACGCGATGCCGTTAATAATTTAAAAACTGATTTACCGGCCGAAGCCAATGACCCCAATGTCATGGAGATTTCAATTGATGATACACCTATTTGGACCATTTCTTTGACTGGTCCTTATGATGGCTTTACGCTCCGGCGCGCCGGCGAAGATATTAAAGATGAACTAGAAAAAATTCCCGGTATTCGAGAAGTGCGAATCTCCGGCGGCGATGAAAAAGAATTCTCGATCGCTTATGACCCGCAAAAATTATCTTTTTATAACTTAGCTCCGGAAACAGTTAACCAAATAATTAAAGGTCAGAACCTAGCGATTCCGGCGGGTAATTTTACCGGCGAAAAGTATGTCTATCCGGTTCGGGTTGATGGGCGTTTTTTCACTGCTCAAGATTTAGCCAACTTACCGATTTTGCATACCCTGGAGGGAGCGATTTTAACTCTTAAAGATGTGGCGGAGGTTAAGGAAACGGCGATTAAAAAAACGGTTTATTCCCGTTTATCTGATCGCGGTGGCGTACCCCAAGAGGATGTTACTTTACAGGTGATTAAGAAAACCGGGGGCAATGTCGTTAATACTGTGGCCGCGGCACGGGCGACCACTAATGAACTTTTAACTAAAATGCCTACTGGTATTAACTACGCGGTCACGATTGATATGGCTGATCAAATTGATAAAGATTTCACCCAGTTATCTCACGATTTTATTTTAACTTTAATTCTGGTGTTTGCTATTCTGTTCTTTATTGTCGGCTTGAAAGAGGCTTTAGTGGCTGGTCTAGCGATTCCGCTTGTTTTCTTTGCCACTTTTGGGGCGATGCTAGTGAGTGGCATTAGCTTAAACTTTTTATCAGTCTTTTCTCTGATTCTTGCCCTAGGCCTTTTAGTTGATGACGCGATTGTTGTTGTTTCGGCCACCAAGCAATATTTGCGTACGGGTAAGTTTACTCCGGAAGAAGCCGTTCTCTTAGTACTCAATGATTTTAAAGTAGTTTTGACAACCACAACCCTCACCACGGTTTGGGCTTTTTTACCTCTTCTGCTATCGACTGGTATCATGGGTGAATTTATTAAATCAATTCCGGTTACCGTTTCCGTAACTTTAATCGCTTCTTTAATTATCGCCTTAATCATTAATCATCCCTTAGCCGCGGTTCTCGAAAGAGTCCGCTTGACCAAAAAATTATTTACGATTTTTATTTTGCTCCTGATCTTTTTAGTCGTTATTTCCTTATCGGCGGCCAGTCAGTCTCTTATCGCCGCATTTTTCGCTTTTTTGTTTTTTGCTCTCATTTTAATTCTCGCCCGGTGGTATTTTAAAAAGGGTCGCCCTTACCTAGAAGCGAACAGTATTTTGCAGGAGAAAGAATGGCAAAGTGACGAACTGATTAAGAAAAAACTACGAGAGCAGGGGAGCCATGAAAATGGTAATTTACTTAATCGACTTTTGCATGGTATTGTCCACTTTAATGCAATTTTACCTTATTATGAAAAATATCTCCGGCGAATTCTAGCAACAGCTAAAACTCGTCGACGTACGCTGGCGGTAGTGACTATTCTTTTTATTCTCGCCGTTGCTTTGCCCGCGACGGGGATTGTCCAAAGCGAATTTTTTCCCCCCTCCGATTATGAGCTGATTTATGTTAATGCCACTGCGCCCACTGGTCTGCGCTTAGAAGAGAGCGACCGGATTACCCGACGGATCGAAGAACGTCTCTTAAAATATCCAGAAATCGCTAACTTCTCAACCCTAGTGGGGCAAGGAGCCAGCGCCGATTCATTTATTAGTGGCGGTAGTTCCTCGCATCTGTCTTCGATTACGATTAAGTTGGTTCCGGTTAAAGAACGCGACATTAAAGCTTATGATTTGGCAGATAAGATTCGCGCTGATGTTTCAGATATTAAAGAAGCTGAAATCACCGTGGAATCACCTTCTGGTGGCCCACCGGCCGGGTCAGCGTTTGAGGCACGTATTAGCGGCGATGACTTACAAGTGTTAGATCAAATTGCTAAAGAGTTAAGAAAATATTTAACCGCTGTTCCTGGAGTTGTCAGTACTAGAATTTCCCTTAAAGAATCACCGGCCGATTATACTTTTATGCTTGATCCGAATCGTCTAGAGCTTTATGGTTTAAATGCCGCCTCGGTCGGGTCAGTTTTGCGTTTGGCAATTTCAGGCACTGAAGTCACCACAGTTCTAGAAGATGGTAAGGAAATCAAAGTCATGGCTCGTTTTGCGGCCGATAAAATTCCTAATCTTGAAGCCATTCAAAATCTCCAGGTGCTAAATAACCAACGCCAGCCGGTTTTCTTAAAAGATGTGGCTAAAATTGAACTCAAGCCTTCGGTGGAAGCGATTACTCGGGTGGATCAAAAACGAGCCGTGGTCTTATCCGCCGGGGTTCAGGGTGAAGTCAACCCAACCGTGGTCTTAAAACAATTTCAAAAAGATATTAAAGACTATCAGCTACCCGCCGGTTACAAAATATTCTACGGTGGTGAGAACGAACAAAATACAGAATCAGTGATGTCAATTATTCGCGCCATGGCGATCGCCGGAATTTTAATTGTTTCTACTCTGATTATTCAGTTTAATTCCGTGAAAAAGGCGGCCATTGTTTTAGTGACGATTCCCCTGGCTTTAATCGGTGTTTTCTTCGGCTTGGCGATGGCTAGAATTAATCTATCTTTCCCCGGTCTCATCGGTATTTTAGCCCTGTTTGGTATTGTCGTGAAAAATGCGATTATTTTAGTGGATAAAATCAATTTAAATTTAAAAAGCGGGATTGGTTTTCGGGACTCTATTATCGATGCCGGTAAATCTCGGCTGGAGGCAATTTTTATCACTTCGATCTGTACCATCATTGGTATTATTCCCATTACCTTTTCTAATGAGATGTGGCAAGCTCTGGGTGGGGCAATTATTTTCGGTTTAATGCTCTCGTCTTTTCTCACCCTCTTTGTTGTCCCCACACTTTTTATGACTTTTATTAAAGAAGAAAAAAAATATTATAACTAATATGTCTAGTCCAATCAAAGCCAATTTAAAAACCGAATGGTTAGCGCTCACCTTTATTGTTCTGGGGTTTTTAGCCGCAGGGTATTTTTACCAAAATTTTCCTGCCCAAGTAGCAACCCATTGGAATTTTCAAGGTGAAGTGGATGGCTATTCCTCGCCTTTTGTGGCCGCTTTTCTTTTTCCGATTCTCATGTTGATTATGTATTTAGTGTTCTTAATTTTGCCCTATTTCGATCCAAAAAAAGAGCAATATGCTACTTTTGCTCCAGTCTATCATCAGTTTAAGAATATATTTCTAATCTTTATTTTCATTATTTTCTTACTAACAGGCATTAATGGTTTGGGCTATTATGTTAATATTGGTCTTTTGATGCCGCTTTTAGTTGGCGGTTTGTTTATGCTAATAGGCAATTTAATTAAGAAAGTAAAAATGAATTGGTTTATGGGGATTCGGACTCCTTGGACTTTATCTTCGGAAACGGTTTGGCGTAAGACGCATGAACTGAGTAGTAAGGTAATGATTATTTCCGGGCTGCTCATGATCGCTACGCTTATTATGTCCCCGACGGGTAAATTAATACTATTTTCTCTAGCTATTCTATTAATTGTTTTCGTGCCGATTATCTATTCCTATCTCTTGTATCGTCAAGAGAAAAATAACCATAATTAATTAGTCAAAGGATCAAATAAAAAAAGGAACCCCGGCAGTTTTGTTAACCGTCGGGGTTTTAATAAGTTGATTGAAGGTTTTTTTAAATCGGGCGTCTTTTAGTCCGAAGAGATTCCAATCTTCGGAGTTCGTCGCGGAGTTCTTTCTCCGCTTCCTGTTTTGTATTAATACAATCCAGGAACCCGCAAAACACCAGAATAATCGCGGACACCGCTGCTGGCCAGCTAAAGATTCTGTTTATTTCTTGACTCATCTCCGGCCAAAGATGGTGTTTTTTGATAACGAAGCCGAAGATTATCACCAAGATCAGCGAAATATTCAGCCATGAGAACCTCCTATAAGTCTTTGGTCCGGCCCAGGTCATTAGACAGAACCAAGCGCACAGGCATGATAACAGGCTGGCAATCCACCAGACGGCCACATCGTTCATTGCCGTTGTTTCTGCTAATATGTACGCCACCGCCAGAATAAAAGCAATCGCCAATATCGGGATTGTAAAAGCCTTTACTGGCCGTTTTTCATTATCAAGATCATGTTTCATTTTTCATATCTTTCGTTAATAATTTTTTTTACGTTTTCCTCCACTAATTTTACATTCAGAAAAGGAGCGCAAAAGTTACAAATCAATAGAATCAAGCCGCTGACTAAAGCCGGCCAACCCAAGAATACATTCCAAGGAGGATAAAACCTTATCTTGGAATGGAATAGGTAGCTAATTAACAGGCCTAGTACGATTACCCAGGTAAGGCCAGTAAAAGCCTGGTAGAGTAATTTTTTGGCCTGCAGGACTATAAACCAACCTGCAATTAAGAAATCCATTAGTCCTAAGAACCAGAGTAGTTTTAGGAAGTTATCTGATTCCAGGCCTTTGAATAAAAGGGGGGAGAGATTGATTAGTAGCCAGACTAAAGCCCAAATTAATTTTTTTGGTCGATAGTAATGACGGAGTGTTTCGTGGTCCATTTCATTCGGGTTCGTGATAACCAGCTATTTCTGGTTCCTGGTTAGATTCAAAGAACCCAATTATTAATAATAACATTAATCCCGCTATTAAGGCCGAGGATTGGGCTAAGTCTCCGACGAATGTCAGGGGAAGATCTATTATTTCTACCGCGCAGATAGTAAAGAAACTAACAACCAGCAAGGCATAGCCAATGATTCGTCCTAGCAGTAGGACAAATTTCTTCCACTTTGGTCCGCCGGTTAAAATAATAGCTGAACTTACTATTAAGTAGGAGATTGTCCAGCCCCAAAATATTAGTTTGGTTTCCGTTTTTGGCTGTAGGTATTGTGACTGCCAATAGATGAGTCCAAAAATCAGGATAAAAATTAGGGGAACCCAAGCGGTAATTTTATACCGCAGTTCTTTAGTAGCCTGGAACGGAGGTTTATCTAACCAGGTGGTTAAATTTTGTTTTTTATGTTCAAACTTTCCTGATTCAGCTTTTTGGTAGTGACCAAAAACAATCAGGCTACTTCCGACCAGCGCTATGATAATTTCAGTCTCGGCAGTGACGTATGCCAAGGTATTGGGCACGAAGATCGCTATAAAAGCTAACGCTAAAAAACTTAGGTTGAAAAATATCCCAACCCCAATAGTGAGGGGCCAGATACGTAATCCCGTAGCTTGAGAGATAATCGCGTAGCTGATTGCTACCCAACTGAGCATTAAGGCCGGTCCAGCCTTTTCAATAACTTCGATGTTATGATTGGGTAGATAAGATGCTATCCACCAAAAACCCAACACCACGATCGCTAAAGAAACGATCAGACGGAAAATCAATAGGAATGTTTTCATGGTAATAGTTTATTTTTAAATTGTTAATGTTCAAGATCAAAAAAAGGACTTAAATATAATATTTTGTTTTAATAAAAATCCTTTCCTTTATTTCACCACTTGGAGACGAGTTTGTCAAGGTTTCATTATCCCCAGAAAAGCGTTAAAATAGAGAGGCTTGGAATCAAATAAATGACCATTATGCTCAAAGATTTACCCCTCGCTACCTATTTTCGTCCTAAGAATTTAACTGATTTTGTTGGTCAGGAGAAAATTATCGGTTCCTCAGGCTGGCTTTACGCGGCGATCAAAAAAGATCAGGTGCCCTCTTTAATTTTTTGGGGTCCTCCCGGAAGTGGTAAAACCACTTTGGCTTTTATTATTGCCCGGGAAACTAAAGCCGAGTTTAAAGAGCTCAGTGCTACCAGTAGCGGGGTAAAAGATTTAAAAGCCATCGTCGAACGGGCTAAAGAAAGTAAGCGATTAGGGGTAAAAACCATTTTATTTATTGATGAAATTCATCGCTGGAATAAAGCGCAACAAGATGCGCTACTGCCCCAAGTAGAAAACGGGACGATTATTTTGATCGGCGCTACCACTGAGAATCCAAGTTTTGCGGTTAATGGTGCTTTGCTTTCCCGTTCAAAAGTCGTAGTTTTAGAGGCTTTAGCGGCGGCGGAACTGGAAACCATTATTAGTCGTGCCGCCAAAGAATTGAAAGTTAAGCTGAGTGTCGAGGTTCGAGGACTGATTGTTAGATTTGCTAATGGCGATGCCCGTAAGGCTTTAAATATTTTAGAAAGTGCAGTTGAGGCGACCGCCGCCGCCAATAGTAAAATTACCATTGAATTAATCAAGAACATCATTAACAAACCCAACTTATTATACGATAAGAACGGGGAAGAACATTATAATTTGATCTCGGCTCTGCATAAATCAATGCGCGGTGGTAATGCTGATGCCGCCCTGTATTATTTAGTGCGGATGATTGAGGCGGGCGAAGATCCGCTTTATATTGCCAGGCGTTTGATTCGTTTTGCTTCTGAAGATATTGGTTTAGCTAATAACAGTGCTCTTATGTTGGCTAACGCCGCTTACGAAGCTTGCCACAAGACCGGACTACCAGAGTGTGGTGTTAATTTAGCCCATTGCGCAGTTTATTTAGCTAAATCGCCAAAAAGTATTGCGGTCTATTTGGCTTATGGCCGGGTGCAGCAAGAAGTGGAAACATCTGGTAATTTACCGGTGCCACTTTATTTACGCAATGCACCCACTAAATTAATGAAAGATCTCGGCTATAGTAAAGACTATAAATACACGCCGCTCGAAGATGATTCTAACCAAGAGTATCTGCCGGATAAGCTAAAAGGGAAGAAATTCTTCTAACTTAATTTATTCAAAGCAAACTTATAACCCCGACCAGTAAACGTGTGAATTAAATTGCGATTTTTATTGATATTTAATTTTCGACGCAGACTAGCGAGGTGAGTTTCCACGGAATTAGAAAAAGGGTCAGCATTATAGTCCCAAACATGTTCCAGTAACTGACTTCGGGAAATAATTTGACCATGGTTAGTAATTAGATATTCCAGTAGAGAAAATTCGCGACGCGTGAGATAGATTTCTTGGCCGCCTCGGCGGACGATCTTACTTTTAGTGTTTAGTGTCAGATTATCCACTTTATGAAGCTTATTTTCAATTTTTGGTGGTCGTTTTAAAAGAGCCTGAACGCGCAGGAGGAGCTCCTCAAATAAAAAGGGTTTCGTTAGATAGTCATCCGCCCCTAAATTAAAGGCCTCACTTTTATCTTTTAGCTCCGCTTTAACAGTCAACATGAGAACTGGTACGGGTTGCTTTTCGGCGCGAATTTCTTGCAGAACCTGAGCACCATTTAGCTTGGGTAGCATGTAGTCAAGAATGATGAGGTCATAGTTACCGGTGCGCGCTAAAAAAGCGCCTCTTTCACCATCCGAGGCGGTTTCGACAACATATAAATTAGCTTCCAGACCTTTTTTAAGAAATTGGACGATGGCTGGTTCATCATCGATGATTAGAATTTTCATAAATTATTCTTTAATTATTAATGGTTATATTATATAGAAATTCAAATAAAGCCTAATTAAAATTTTTATAAAAAATTAAAGTTTTGGGAATTAGGAATAACCTTGCATAATAGTAGAGAGATTGCGTCTGAAATTTATAAGTTAAGTCTGCCGGGTATTAAACTATTAAATAAATAATTTTATGTTCAAATTCGAAAATCCCCTTAACAAGGTGCGTGATAAAATTAATAGTACCGTTAACGAATCTAACCTCCCGACCGCTGACCATCAGAGTACCCTTGGGGTTTATGGCGGTAAAATTGAGAATACGCCTGACGGAAAAATGATTTGGAATAACCAAGGAGCAGTTTCCCAGATTGATAAGTGGGGTGACGCTATTTTACGTACCTATGACGATCATGTGGTTAAAAATTTGGGTGAGCTTTTTCGTCGTCATCCCCGTCTCTTTTTTCAATTTTTAGCTCCAGGGGCTAAAAGATATCGAGGGACTAAGGAAGAGATTTTCGAGAATATTGAACGTTTGGGACTTATCGAAACCTATGGTTTAGATGAAAAAGGGATTGAAATTAAAGATCAAGACCTCTATCGTCATGGCCTGCCTTTGCAAGATATTTACCGCTCCGATCTAATTGCGAGCGAGTCAGTCCAAGGATTTGATCGTTTTCAAGCTCTAACTCTATCGAGCCAATACTTACGGAAGATGCACGACGAATATGGTGGGATTGGTGAAGTAAATATTGGTGATATCATTTTTAAAGAGAAGATTGATGATCAAGTCGGCCAGCCGGTTTTAAACATGCCGGATATTGTTTTTAATAACCAGAAAGAGATTGGCGAAAAAGAAAAGAAGGCGACGGATATGCTCGATTTTTTAATTAGTGTCGGAGCCGAAGAATTTCGTCGCTCAGCCACGGAAGAGGAACTAGTTCGCCTTAATAATGTCCGTCGGGCGATGCAAACGGTGGTCGAAAATTATGGTGATCAGTCTGTGATCAGTTTGGTTAAGTCATATATTAAACGTGGTCGCCTAACTTTGTTAGGCGATAAAAAAGTCCAGGGAATTGATTTACCACCTGATACCTTTACGACCAAGAATCGAGCCTTATTCACCAAACATAATGAAGCACGTATTGTTAACAACCATGGCATTGAAACAACTGTTAAAGAAATTGGTCTGGAGGTTTGTGATCAGCTAATTAAAAAAGAGCCGGATGCTCCCAGGGCTTAAAATATTTGTAGAAAGTTATTAAAAATAGTAAGATAAAGAGAGAACAAAAATATGAGCAAAACTTTATCTAACCAAGAACCCAAAGGAACTCGAGACTGGCTGCCCGAGGAATTTTTAATTCGCAAATATATTTTTGATACTTGGCGCAAAGTTTGTTTGCGCTATGGCTTCGAGGAATACCTCACCCCACTGGTTGAAAACGCGGAAATTTATCGCGCCAAATCAGGGGAAGATATTGGAGGGAAAGAATTAGTAACGTTTGAAGATTTAGGTGGTCGGGAATTATCAATCCGACCAGAAATGACGCCGTCAGTCACCAGGATGGTTACTAAAGTCTATGCGGCTAGCCCCAAACCTCTAAAATACTTCTCCATTGCGAACTTCATGCGTAATGAAAAGCCACAGCGCGGTCGCAATCGGGAATTTTGGCAACTTAATTGTGATACTTTTGGCAGCGACTCACTTTCGGCGGATATTGAGATTTTACAGTTAGCCCTTGATTTAATGCTTGAATTTGATCCGCCTCAAGATTCTTTTGTTTTGGCGATTAGTAATCGCAAGCTTATTGATGGAGTCCTAGAGTTAAGTGGAGCGGGGAAATTGGCAGTTGATAAGAAAACCTTAGTGGTGCGCACGCTTGATAAGTGGGATAAACTAAAGCCGGAGGAAATTGCTGGGAGATTGGAAGATGCCGGCTTGGACCAGGAAGCAGCCGAAATTATTAATAAGTTTATGTCTGCCGGTAGTCTAGAGACACTTGTTAAGGACTTACCAGAATTAAAAAGTAATCCTGGTTTAACCGAGATTGCGCGAGTGATTGAGACTCTGGAAGAGTTGGGCTATGGAGATTTGGTAGAGTTTAATCCGGCGGTTATTCGCGGCTTCGATTATTATGATGGCATTGTTTTTGAAGTTTTTGATAAAAACAAGGAAAACAATCGTGCGATGTTTGGCGGCGGTCGCTATAATGGATTGGCTGAGATATTTGGAGAGAAAAATTTTCCGGCGGTTGGCTTTGCCCCTGGCGATGAAACTACTCGACTTTTCTTAGAGAGTTGGGATTTATTGAGTAGAGTTAAGGAGACCCAGGCCGAGAAGTATTATTTACCGCTGTTAAGAGCCGATCTAGCACCAGTGATCAGTCGTTTAACTAAAGAGCTACGTAGTCGTGGGTTTGATGTTCTCCTGGGTCTAGAAGAACAAAAAATTGGTAAAGCATTGGAGTTTGCTAATAAAAAGGGAATTACCAAGGTAATAATCTTAGGAGAAGATGAAGCTGAGCAGGGAGTATATAAGATTAAGGAGATGATTAGCGGTGTTGAGAAAATTGAGAAATTTTAATATAAATTAAAATAAAAAAACTATGGAAGATCTAAAGGATAGTTTTATTTCCCACGAAAGACGTAAGTTCAAAGTAAAGTTAGGAAAAGTTATCGCCTCTTCGCTGTCGGGCTTTCTTGCCGGCATTATTGTGACTGTTATTGTTTTCCTAACCGTATTTGATGTTACTCTTAAGGAAATAGTGGCCAAATAGAAGCAACAAGCTTACTTTTCAATTAATATGAAAAAAGTTTTAATTCTAGGATTATTTTTTTTGTTATTGATTCTGCCAGGCTGCTCTTTGAAGAGAGCCCAGAATAAAGATCTAGATAACTCTAATCAAACGCGCCGTGAGCCTAATTTGCCCCAAGAGGTAAATTCTGACTCGCGTTTGGTTACTAAAGACACTTTTTCTCTCGAGGCACCGGCTAATTGGTTAGAAAGTTCCACAATGGTGCCGGGAGTTTCTTTAATGATGGTTAATAGTACGGAAAAAAACGACCGGCCAGAGGTAAAAAATATAAATTTTAGGAGTTATTTTTCAGTTTCTTATGACACTTTAGGCGAAAAAACTTTCGAGCAGTACGCCATTGATCTCAAAGGAAAATTAGCGGAGATGATTACTGGCATTAGTTTTCAGCCTTTAGACTCAGTCGTTATTGATGGTCGATCCGCTCAAGTCTTTAGTGCCGATCTTACCCAGCAAGGAGTGGGTTTTAAGGTATTAATGTTTGTGGCCGCTGGAAAGAATAAAGATGTTTGGCTCATTTCCTTTAATACTCTACCAGAGAGTTTTAGTGGATACCAGGGCTTATTCTTTAAGATTGCGACCAGTTTTAAGGTAAAATAAACAGATTTTCAGTATCGTTATCGCTAACTAGTAAATTTTATTAGTTGATCCAATTAAACGAGGCTAAGACCTCGTTTTGTTGAATTATTTAGTAATATTTACACTTTTTAGATTATTTTTTCTTTTTTTGACTTTTTTCTTTGTTCATGATAATTTAATTTGTTATCTAATCGAACATTTACAATTAACTTTATACCGGAGGAATCATGAAACCACGACCTTACTTATGCGTAGGATTAGCCCGTTTTCTAGGTGCTCTGTTGGCTGTAATAATTTTTCTTCTCGTTTTGGACTATTTTAACCGAATTTGGTTTCTAAGATTAGAAATCGAGAAGGGATTGAACTGGGAAGATGCTCAAACCAAGATTGCCTTGGTTGGTGCTTTTATAGCCGCTACCATTGCTTTTCTAATCGGTCAAGGAGTCGGCTTTGAGATTAAAATCAGAGACGATGAATGGTCAAGTGTGATAAACATAGTCTGGAGTTATTTTGCTGTGACCGCAATCGTTTGGATCCCGGCCGTATTTCTAGGAGCATCTCTGAGCCTAGGAGAAGGGCGGGTGATATTTTTTAAAGAGGGCACCTTCGCCTTTTTTTCGACAGCCGTTTTAATTACCTTAATTGGTAGTGGAACGTTAGTCCGAACGATGATGATTAAGGAGCAGTTTGATAACGTTGGCTGGAAGAAATGGAGCTACTTTTATACCTATTTTCTGTTGATTATTATCGGCGTGACAATGGGGCTGATCCAATTTAATGCCTATCATCTTAATACGGTGGTTGGTCTGATAATCGGGATTGTCACTCCTTTTGTGGTAATTCCGCTTGCTTTTGCATCCTGGAAGAGAAAAAATTGGGAGAGAAATATGTGGCCTAGGCCTAAATAAATCATGTTTGCAACTTAATTGAGGAATAAAATGAGATCTCATCCTTATATTTGTTTGGGGCTGGCTCGTTTGATAGGAGCAGTTCTCGGTACCATCAGCTTGGTTTTAATTTTTATGTATTTAAACCATCGCTGGAATCTGGAGATAAAGAGTGACTTAACAAACCTCGGTGGTAAGGGAGCTATAGCTCTTTTTATCGCGACTGTGACTGGTTTGGTGACCCTTCTTATTGGCAAATTTTTTGGTGCCAAGATTATAATCAAAAACAATTACCTGGCCGATATGATCAATATCGCCTGGCATTATCTAATGACGGCCGTTGTGTTCTGGATCCCTTTAGTTAGCCTTGGGGCGGGGATTATCCTTTGGTCTAAAGCTGCTGATTTCTTTAAAGTTTCCGGTGACGGTTTTTTGGGATCAGCGTTTATTATCTCCGCTGTTGGCAGCCAGCTGATCGCTGTTTCAGTACAAGTAAGTAGCATCATTGCTAATAACGGCCGGGAAGATTTAGGGCGATTTATCTTTCGCACACTGCCGATCATTATTGGAATGGCTATGGGAATCATCCAATTTTTGATTCACCATCTGAACGTCATACCTGGTATAATTATCGGGATTGGGTTACCTTATATTGTGATTAAAATATCTGCTGGTCTTTGGAGACTCGACTCCCAGCGAAGATATATGCAGTATGATTAAATCATAAGTCATGCTCTTTGTAAAAGGAGGTGAAAATTAATTTCACCTCCTTTTAAAATAGCCAAAAAGATGTTTTTGTAGTGGTGAGTTATCTCAACACTTGCGCCCTTTGTCAAAAAGTTTTATAATGTAGATAAGTTGAGGATAAAGTAAAAATAAACAGAAAATAAAAAAATAATCAAGCGTAATGACGAAGTTTATTACTTAACAAAAAAATAGATTAGACCGTTAAATCTGAGGAATATTTGGCGATGAGCCCCAACCACTTGCCAGGTTTTCAACTCATATTTCACTCTCTTTATCTATTACGCAGATCAAAATAAAAAGCATCATAAAAGTGGTTGGAGATTTTTGTGATGTTTTTTAGTATAGTGAGGTTAGATCGAGGTGGGACAAAAGGGAAAGAGTTTACAATTTTAAATTAGCAATAATTAATTTAAATATAAAAATAATAAAAAATAAAATTAGGGTTGCAAGAATTATCTTCTCCTCTAATTTCAAAAGTATGAAAAACTTTTTAAAAAAGAAAACAATACTGTCAAGACTTTTTGTTTTGGCAACCATTGTTGGTTTGGTCGGTCTTTTCTCGCCGTTACAATCTGTTAAAGCGGCGACCACGACCTCAAACAATAATGCCGCAGCGCAGGTCGTTGCCGCTAATGAGGCTGATTTCTTAGTAATGGATTTCAATCTCATTGTTGGTAGCGACAGCACTTTAGGTGGAACCGCGCCAACGGGTGGAGCAGCTATAACCGCGACCGAAGACATTGATTGGGACGGCGGAGCGGCGACAACTGATTTTTACTTCTATGACAAGACCAATCTTGACGCCTGGGACACAGCTAATGACTGGATGGGTTTTGACCTTGACGCTGATGGGGTTTATACGAGTGCGGCTGACACAATAATTGATGCCGATGGTACGGGCTCAACTGGTGCTGACACCCCGGCTAGTGATGACGTTAAGGCGGCCGGTGATGCTTTAACTGAATTTGATGCTTCTGATAACGTGGTGGTGCAAGGAGGCGATACGACTTATGCACCGGGTGATGCGATTTGGTTAGATAATGATGATGATCAAGTAGCAACGGATGCCGCCGATACTATTATTGATGCTGACGGTACAGCGACTAATGGAGCTGATAGCCCAGCCAGTGATGATGTTAAAGCGGCTGCCGATGCCTTAACTGAATTTGATGCGGCTGATAATGTAGTGATTGAAGGCTTAGATACAACTTACGCCCCCGGTGATGCGATTTGGTTAGATAATGATGGTGATGGGGTTGTAACAACAGCGGCGGATACAGCGATTGATGACAACGCCGACGCTCCGGCAGCTGGGGCTACATTATATGATGTGGTCGCCGCAGATCAACTCTGTTCTGATAATATAGACGGGGCATTAGCTACGGCAGTCTGGACATATAGTGATGTCGGTGTTGACTTAACAGCTTGTACGGTTGATGACGTCGTTGGTATCCAATATGTTGGGGCTGGAGCGGCGGCCGGTACTTTAATTGTCACTGGCCATAATTGGGCGGCGACTGATGATGTCCTTGACGCGACAACAGATTTATATAAAGAAGAATCATCAGAACAACTCACCTATTCCTCTGGTGCCGATACATCAATTTTAGTAGCTCTTCCAGCGGCTGGCACGACTGGTACGGAATTAGACGGCACCGGTAATTTAGTCTTTAATGATGAGGGCGGCGGCGGTGCTTGGAACAGCGGTGAAGATATTATTGATGAAAATGTGGATGGTGAAAATACTTGGTCTGCAGCGGCTGATACAGCTATTTTAGTAGCTCTCCCTGCAGCTGGAACTGCCGGTACTGAATTAACCGGAACCGGCAACCTCGTCTTTAATGATGAGGGCGGCGGCGGTGCTTGGACTAATGGTGAAGATATTATTGATGAAAATTATGATGGTGAAAATACTTGGTCAGCCGCAGCCGATACCACGGTTGGTGGGACTGCGCCGGCAGCTGGAACAGCTATAGTGGACGCTAAGGATGGTGATTGGACGACTGTAAAATTCAGAGATGCGGCTGATGGGGGTGTTTGGGCTGGTGGAAGCGACTGGGTGGGTTTAGATGCTGATGCCAATGATTATTATTTAGATAAAATTACGGCTCTGACCGCTGACTTAGCGGATGGCTCAACAATAACCGCCGCTACTGATACGACTAATGTTAAATTTTGGTTGGATGATGGTGATAATACTTTTGAAACTGGGCAGGATACGGCTTTAGGAACAGCAGCCACAGCCACGGCTTATGATAGCGGTGGTTCCGGTTGGTATATTTCGGGGTTAACGCAAGCATTAGCCGCGGGAACAAATAGAATCTTTGTTAGCATGACACTTAATGGCTCGGCGAGTGATGATGAACTTATTAAAGTCAAGGTACAAAGTCAGTATGATCCTTCTAATGATAAAGTCTTTGGAGTCGGTGATACTGGAGCTTTTTTATCCTCACGTGTTTTAGGTAATATTGTTAATACGAATTTCATGACGGTTGATGCGGTGGCTCCGACTTTCACCATGCAGTACTACACGGATACAAATTTGACTTCAGCCGTGGCTGACAACGCTAAGTTAAAAGCCGGGACATATTATATAAAGATAACTGCCAGCGAGACTCTAGGCGGGACGCCGACGGTTGATTTAGCCGCCGAAGGTTCTAATAATGATGTAGATGATGGCGCGACGGCATTAGTTGCTGGGAATGTTTATAAATATACAAGAACTATTGCTTCTGATGCGGGAGCGGTCGGTACTGTTCTAGAAGATATTGCAATAACCGGAACTGATTCTGCTGGAAACACAGCCACTAACGTTTCGCCCACAGACGAAGCAACAAAGGCAATTTATACTGATACAACTGCTCCGACCGTCATCATCTCCGATGACCAAGCTGGAACAGCCACCGATACCGACAATACCGTGCTTTACACATTTACATTCAGTGAAACAGTTACTGGCTTTACCGATGACGATGTTACGGTCAACGCCGGTGGTACTAAAGGTGCGTTTACCGCAGTCAGTGGAACCGTCTATACTTCATTAGTGACGGCTACCGATGGCAGCACTACAAATATTGATATCACGGCCGGTAATACTGGTGTCATTGATGCCAACAGCAACACTCTTGTTGCTTCTTCCAACGATGCTACCCAAGCAGTGGACACTTTAAATCCGACTTTCACCATGCAGTATTATTCCGACACTGATTTAACCAGCGAAATTGATGGTGCTGATTATCTTAAAGCTGGAACTTATTATATTAAGATAACGGCTAGCGAAGCTTTAGGTTCAACTCCAACAGTTACCCTTGCTGCTGAAGGAACAGCCAATGACGTAACTGATGGCGCGACCACTCTAGTAGCTGGAAACAACTATAAATATACAAGAACCATTACCGCCGATGTTTTAGCTATTGGCACTGTTCTTGAAGGAATATCAGTTACTGGCACAGATGCAAACGGTAATATTTCCACAAACGTTGATCCAACCAATGAAGCGGCTAAAGAAGTATATACCGATACGATTGCTCCGATTGTTTCCGCTGGCGCTGATGCCGGATCTGTAGCTGAGCAATTCACTCAGGACGCTACTGCTTCTGATACTGGTGGATCAGGTATTGCCTCTTATCTTTGGACCAAGAATGCCGGTCCTTATACAGTTACTTTCGGAACAGCGACTGCTGTTGATACGACAGTCAGTGCGGCTGGCGAAGGTTTTTATACGATCCGCCTAACAGTTACTGATACAGCCGGTAATTCAGCTAATGACGATGCTACTTTCACCTGGGGCGCGGTCAACGTGCCGATTGTCGCCTACAGTCCTGTTAACGGAGCGACCGATGTCGCGATTGCTGATGGGACAGCGACGATTACTTTTGGCGGTTCTCTAAATATAACCTTATTAGATGCTACTAAAGTAACTTTAGTAGCTAATGTGGCCGGAACATCTAAAAAAGGAACGGTGGCGGTTTCTGGCGGTGATGGTACTTCTAAGATATTAAATATTCCTTATACGGATTTAGCTAATAGTACTGTTTATAGAATTAATATTTTGTCTGGTGCAATTATGGATTCAAGCGGGCACATTAATTCTGACGGTGTTTCTTACTTTACGACTGTGGCTGCCGCTGGTGACGTTACGCCGCCAACTGTTTTATCGCAAACCCCTGTTAACGGCGCAGCTAGTCAAGCAATTACTGTTTCTCCAACCGTGACTTTCTCGGAAGCTATGGATGCTACAACGGTTAATACCAATACCGTTCAATTAAGAGCCCTTACTGGTGATGCCATTGTTAACTCAGTTGTTACCTATACTGGCGTTATCGCTACGATTGACCCAGTGGCTAGCTTATCTAACAGCACTTCATACTACGTCTGGGTATCTGGCGCTAAAGATGTCGCGGGTAACACGGTAACTGCTTATACCACTGGAGCTGATCAAGACTTCGGAACCGTGGCTGCTGGTGCGGCACCAACCGTAACTGCTCAAACCCCAGTTAACGGTGCAACTAGTCAAGCAATTACTGTTTCTCCAACCGTGACTTTCTCGGAAGCTATGGATGCGACTACTGTTAATACTAATACGGTTCAGCTTCG
>Ga0074195_1001103_pt1 | contig 41476 bp, 33 predicted proteins | sample EPASupsiteHSE623_FD_64525 | JGI IMG/M metagenome (GOLD analysis project Ga0074195, IMG submission 64525) | Bioremediated contaminated groundwater from EPA Superfund site, New Mexico - Sample HSE6-23 | ecosystem: Environmental > Aquatic > Deep subsurface > Groundwater > Contaminated ...
TGCCCATGCCGCCGCCCATCATGCCAGGCCCCACGCCCACCCCGCCGCCCATCATGCCAGGCCCCATGCCCATGCCGCCGCCCATCATGCCAGGCCCCATGCCCATGCCGCCGCCCATCATGCCAGGCCCCATACCCATGCCGCCACCCATCATGCCGGGACCATATCCCGATGCACCATCCATCATTGCCGGCCCCATTGCCCCAGGCATGCCGCCCTGCATCACTTCTTGCCCGCTCTGGGCGGAAACCGTTCCCGCTGCCAACATACATGCCAATGCCGTAACCGCCATGAGTTTCTTTTTCATGCTGCTCCCCCTTGGATTAAGTTGTCGGTTGGTAGTGCGCTGTGAAGGCGAATGCCCCGTTGTGAGACGCAATCGGGACAATGAGCCGCAGTTCCCGCACGCTATGAGAAGTATTTATTGTCTCATTTTTCTCCTGGGTTTGTCAATGTCGGCTGGAAAAGGCGTTTACGGCGGGATGGAGGATCTTGTGGAGCAGGAATAAGGTGCTGATTTTTACAGAGGGTTACCCCGGCGGCAGGCGATTGCAGTGGAAGATGCTGGGGATATTTGCCTGCCAGCGTTTCAGGCGCAGAGTGATCGCCACCTCTTCCAATTCGGCGATCAGGAAGACGATGATGGCGATGCGGAAAGGGTAGACAGGGCCGCCTATGAGCATGAGCGGGGTGGTAATCCCCAAAAGGATCGCGGCGATTTTAGCCGCGTGGGTGTGGTAGCTGGTCAGGCGGCGGAATTTGCAAAAGCCTAGAAGGACAGGGAGCAGAAAACCGGCAAGGCCAAGGAGTATGAAGATCAATTCCTGCCGCACCAGCATCGGCCAGAGAAGCCATACCCCGAGCGGCGCGACAAGGTAGGTGGCAAGATCGCCCCAGCTGTCGAGCTGGGCTCCCCATTCGGAGACCTGGTTCAACCGTCTGGCCAGAAAGCCGTCCAGAGCATCGCTGAGAAGGGAGAGAATAAAGAGGAAAAGAAAAATATCGGGCAGGTCTGCTGCTGCGGCAGCCAAGAGCAACGGCGCAATGAGGATGCGCAGGATGCTCAGCAGATTCGGGATGTTCAGCGCTTTTTTGGGCATGGCACCACCCTATGCTCCGATGACTGTTGCCGGCACCCTCTTTTTCTTTTTGCGGCTGTCGGAGCTGCTCCGCAATTGAGAAATCGCCGGTTCATGTCCCGGCAGGAGGCCATTGTCGAGTTTTATGCATGTTGCGGCGGAGAAGGATATACCTGATTGCGGCCATTGTTTTTGGCTTCGTAAAGAGCCAGATCCGCCCGCTTAATGACGCTGTCGAATTGGCTGTCAGCAGCGGTGAACTGGCTGACTCCAAGGGAAATGGTCACCCTGTCAATGTGCGGAAAAGATGCCTGTTCCACGAGGATGCGGATCTTTTCGGCAAAGAGCAGACTGAGTGGAAGTGGGGTTTCCGGGAGTATAAGAACAAACTCCTCCCCTCCCCAGCGGCAGAAGAAATCTACTTCGCGGATGTTCCGGCCAATGAGATCGGCCAGTTTTTTGAGAACCATGTCGCCTGCTTCATGTCCATGTGTGTCGTTGATTTTCTTGAAGTGGTCAATGTCGAGCATGACGACGGAATAGGGCGTCGCATACCTGATTGACCGTTCGTGTTCAAGACGCGCGATGCTGTTGCCCTTGCTTCTGTTCCAGATGCCGGTGAGGAAATCGGTGGCCGACAGCTTTTCCAGGCGCTGTCTGGTCAGGAAAAGATAAATGGTGAAGGAGAGACCTCCTGCAAAAATAAGGCTGAGCAAGACAAGGGTGAAAATATAGTGGCGTCTATGTCGGGCAGGAAAACCGTCTTCTTCAAAACTGACGAGATAGGCGATGTTCATCTGCTTATTGTTTTTGATGGGGAGAAAGGCGACAGTATAAAGTTTTCCCGCATAGCTGGCAGGATAGGCAAAGGGCCGCCAGTGGTCGAGTTCTTCGCCGTAGGTCTTTTCCACGGAGGCAAAGAGGTTGCCCGCGGCTGTTATGTCGAAGCCGCTGTCTGCCGCCTTGAGTTTCTGCAGCACCTCCCGGTCATAAATATAGCGGTCAGCCATCGGGCCCAATTCGTAATTCGTCCGTTCATCGCGGAAAACTTTTTCTTCGACGATCCGCCGATTGATGAGAAGCAGGTAGTTCTTGGCAAAAAGATGGTTGAGGCTTCTCTCAAGGGCGCTGAAGGAAATGCTTATTTCCACGGAACCGAGATGTTCGTCTCCTCGCAGGAGGGGATAGACAAAACGAAACCCGTTGAGGATTCGCCCCTCTTCAAAGGCGGTTATCTTTCGTCGGGTTGTGTTTGCCTCCACAACGGTATCGCGGATGCCAACCAGGGAGTCCCCATATTTTTCGGGCCGGTGAAAGCGCAGGAAACTGCGGCTGTCGGGTAAATGAAAGTGGAGCTGGCGAAAGTTTAAGGCTGTGATGTGCTGGTAGAGCGGGGTGAGGTGTTGCAGGAGCCGTGCCCGTGTTTGGTCATTTTGTGCCGGAACCCTGCTGGCTTCGGCCATGAGCTGCAGAACCTCCGGGGTCTTGATGCTTTCGTCAAAAATGAAATCCGCCAGCATCTGATAACCGTTCAGGGCGACCAGATATTCGGTATTAAGATTGTGCACCTTTTGCTGCAGGTAGAGATCAAGGGCATCCTGCTCCTTGCTGTCGATCCCGGCGATGAAAAATAGAAGCAACACAAAGGAAAGGATGCTTATGATAATGCCATTTTTTTTCATGTGTTGTCCCAGCACCTGCAGGGATAATCCTTAATTTGCTGCTGTTGTTCGCCTATTCCCCGATGATTTTCACCAGCACTCTTTTTTTGCGGCCGCCGTCGAATTCGCCGTAGAAAATCTGTTCCCAGGGGCCGAAATCAAGCGCGCCTTCGGTGATGGCCACAACGACCTCGCGGCCCATGATCTGGCGTTTCAGGTGGGCGTCACCATTGTCTTCGTAGCCGTTGTGCCGGTATTGGGAAACCGGCTCGTGCGGGGCAAGCTTTTCCAGCCACACCTCGTAGTCGTGGTGCAAGCCCGACTCATCGTCGTTGATGAATACCGAGGCGGTGATGTGCATGGCGTTGACCAGGGCCAATCCTTCCCGGACTCCGGATTCGCGCAGGCACTCCACCACCTGCGGGGTGATGTTGATAAAGGCGCGGCGGGTGGGAATGTTGAAGACAAGTTCTTTGCGAAAGCTTTTCATGTCCGGATATTTTCGTCTCTTGGTCTGATGAAGCGAGGTAGTTTTTCCTGCTATTGTTTCCCGTCCGGGTGATGTCAGGCTGTGGGGGGAGCCCCCTTTTTTTCGAGCTGATCTCCCAGTTCACCGATATATGCGCTCAGCGAGTTTTCCGACTGTTCAATCAGCGAACGGAGGTCACGGTCGAGCTGGTCCAGCCTTGCAAGCACGGCAGCCCGCGATTCCGCGTCAAGATCCGCCTGCCTTTTCAGCTCCAGTTCCAGAAACCCGCGCAGTTCGATAAAACGGGAAACCTCGGCCTGATTCGCGAGCTCCCGGCTGGCCTGAAGCTCCCGGGCGTGGCGGCGAGCATCAAAGAAGACCGAGGTCTGGAGATAGAGAACAAAGATAAGGAACAGCGCAAGGAGGAAGGTCGATACTCCGAGCATGATTAATCCGAGAGGCGCCTCGATCAAGCCGAATCCCCAGGAAAGAGTTGTCGGGGTCATGAATGCGCTCCAGTTGAGCGCAGCGAAAGCGCTGATCGCGATCAGGACCACCAGTAAAAAAAGAGTGCGAATTTTCATAGTGACGAACCTCATGTGTTGAAATTGTCCGCCGACAACCGGGGGAAACCGGCGGCGCCATCCACATACTATACTGCATGGCTTTGCGGGAACACAAGCGAACGTTGGCTGTTATGCATCAGGAAGGCGTTGCGGCAAGAGTGCGGAGGGGCAGAAGGCATATCCGCTATCGGAGCGTCGACACCTTGACCGGTCTGCGGGCTGGAGGATGCCGGTTGCCACGAAAGTCTGAGAGGCCTGGATACAGGAGATCAGGTTGCTTTCCTGATTGGCAGCTTGCGGAATCCGCTGATTCTCTCCCGCCAATAGGGGGCGAACTCCGAAAGCGTGGTTCCCGCGGTTGATGAGGCGTGATAGAACGAGGACTCGTCATTGACGATGCCGCAATGCTTCATTTGGTTGAAAAACACCACGGATCCCAACTGCCATTTTTCCTCTTCCTTGATCTTGGGAAGGGAAAAATAGAGTTTCCGCGCGGAGGTCCGTTTCATGCGGATGCCGTTTTCCCGCATCACCCGCCAGACAAAACCCGAGCAGTCGAACCGCTTCGGTCCGCGAGTCCCCCGGGCATACGGCCGGCCCAGAAACTGCTCGATTTTGAGGCGCAGGCTATTTTCCCGGCTTTCCGCAGAATGTTTCGCCGTGTCCTGCTGGCCCGCTGTTGCCGGAGAAAAGCTCAGGGCAAGCAGCAAGAAGAGCAAAAGGAAGGCGCCCTTCATTGGATGGCGCTCCCCACCAGCAGGCCGAGACCGATAAAAAGACCGGCCAAAAAAATAGCCACCGCCATGTTCCCGGATTTCAGCTGGTTGTTCAGGTCCATATTCGGCGTCATCCAGTTGAATACCTTGAAGGCGGCGAAAAAACCAGCCAGCCCCAGAACCAGGGAAATCAAGATAGAAATGCCGTAACTCATAACTTCCATAGTCTGCCATTCTCCATCGTCGTCTTTAGCAAAAAAAATCAAAACTATCGCCAAGATAGCGGGGGAATTCCCGACGGGCAAGAATAAAATGTCGGATTTTCCGCAAACCTTTCCCGCGTTATCAGCATCCCGGTTGCATCAGGGTGTTGGTACGGCCGAAGGTTCCAGAGCTATTTCCACCGATTGAAAGGCAATGTATCCGAAATCGCGTTCCCGCTCCGCCTGCTTTGGCGCAGGATACAGCCCCTGGGCACGGACCTGAAATCCCGCATTCCCCAAAAACTCTCCGACCCGTCCGGCACGTTCCCAGGCAAGCGGCAGAGGCCCTTCGCCGGCGGTGCTGGCATACCCGTTCACCACCACGTTTTTTGCCTCCCAAGCCCGCAATGCCCAGGCAATGTCAGCCAAGCGATTTTTCTGGTCCGGGCTCAACTCGCTCACCCCGCGGGCATAAAAGAGCTTCGGCAAGGCTTGTTGCGGGGGGACCACCTGCACTGTCCACCCGGGATGCCGCAACAAAATCTCTTCTTCCATATGTCGCAAGGTTCCGAGGGAGGCCTGGGCGTCACCCCGCGGCAGAATGGTGATCCGGTGATTCATCTCGTCCACCTCGAAAAGACGGGTGGGAATCGGAAAAAAAGCCCGCACCGACTGGATGATTCCCGCCGAGCCCAAGGCGGAAGCGGCCGCATTTGTCTGAATCGGATTGGCAACGGACGACTGCTGGGCCGCCACCTTTTTCAGGTCCGCTACCTGAACCTGATCCAAACGGATGGTCACCGGCTTATTGAGTTCCTGTTTCAAGCGCCGGCCGATGTTCTCTTCCAGGTCCGGCTCGGCATTTTGCGTCAGCAGGACAACATCAACATGCATGGGCAGCGTTTCGGAAAAACTTACCCCAAATGATTGAATCCTGCTTTTCCCCGACTGCACGGCAAATTCCTCGACGATCCGCCGTGCTCCCTGGGAAAGAAACGTCTCGCTGACAATGTTTTGCAGGGATCTGCTCAAGGGAATGGCGAGGGGGATAAGCACCAGAAGGGCCACCAGGGATTGCCATACCAGCAGCCGCTGGAATTTGGCGCGGCCAAAGCCGTACCAGGTCGAAACAATGGCCATGGAAATGCAGATGGCAAATATGTTGGTAATGAAGAGCAGCGAGGCGCCCTTGGCAATAGGCCATTGCTGCAATACGGCGCCATACGCCACCACGGCAAGCGGCGGCATGAGGGCCGTGGCGATCGCCACACCCACAATGGCTCCTCCTCGGTCCCGGACAATGGCGTATCCCCCTGCCAGACCGGACAGCACCGCGACCGCCAGGTCAAAAAGATTGGGGCGGGTACGGGCCAGGATCTCTGGGGTGGCGTCGGTGAGCGGCGAGAGCAGGACTATAAGACCGGCCATGCCCAGGGCCAGAAGCACCCCCACCAGCAGGCTCCTGAACCCCTCCCGGCCCATTTCCAGATCAAATCGACCCAGCGAGATGCCGGCCAGAGCTATCGGCCCCATCAAAGGAGAAACAAGCATGGCGCCGATAATGACGGCCGGCGAGTTGAGCAGAAGGCCAATGGTGGCGATGCCCGAGGCGATGACCACCATAAACATGTAGCGCTGGGTAAGGCAGCCGTTCTCCACCACATCGGCAAGAATAGTGGGGTGATCGACCGTGGCGGCTTTGGCCGTTCGCCATTGCCTGAATCTGTGCAGCAATGAGGTGTGTAACATAATATCGTATTCACCTGAAGATGGGTTGGAAGGTCTGGCGAAAATACCTTTCGCCTTGGAGCTTGTCAATCCGGAAAAACACGGTGTTGCGCGGTATTGGTGACGGGCGCGGCAGGGCATGGCGGGAGGAATTCCCGGCGGCACATCAGGGCTTGCAAGAAGGTGGCGTAATTTGGGGATACATCAGGACTCAAGAAATTCCCTGATGGAGGTGGCAAGTTCACGGAACAGCAGCGGTTTCATGATGATCTTGCCGATCCCGATGGCCGCGGCCCTTTCCGGCGATAGTTTTTCGCTGAAGCCGGTGCACATGAGAATCGGAATGTCCGGGCGTATCTGCTTGATCTTTTGTGATAAGGAGTCGCCCTGCATCTCCGGCATAGCCATGTCGGTGAGCACGAGATCAAACTCCAGGGGATGGGAGGAAAACTCCGCCAGCGCTGCCGTACTGCTTGACATGGCAGTCACCTGATACCCCAGACGTACCAGCATGTTTTTGTGCATGGCGAGCACCATGGGCTCGTCATCCACCACCAATACCCGCTCTTTTCCGCCCGGCAGTTGCTGCGAGATGATTCTTTCGATGTCCAGCCCCTTGCTTTCCGTCAGCGGGAGGTAAACCCGCAGCGTCGTGCCCTGGCCCAAAGTGCTTTCCACCCGGATATCCCCGCCGCATTGCTGGACAATGCCATGCACCACCGCAAGTCCCATGCCGGTGCCCTCACCGCGCGCCTTGGTGGTAAAATAGGGATCAAAGATCCTTTCGATTATCTCCGGGGTCATGCCGCAGCCCGTGTCGCTGACTGTTAGTTCGAGATATTTCCCTGACTGGAGCAGGGCGAAGGCATCTTTGTCGCTGAGTTCTACCGCACGCAGGGCAACCCGCAGGATTCCGGAATCATCGTCACGCATGGCATGGTACGAATTGGTGCAGAGGTTCATGACCACCTGATGAATCTGGGTGGGGTCAACGAGCACCGCACCGCTTTTCTCGTCGATATCAAGCTGAAAATCGATGTTTTTCGGGATGGAGGCCCGCAACAGTTTCATTGCCTCTTTCACTATGAGATACACTTCGACGGGCCGACGCTCCTGTTCCGACTGCCGGCTGAAGGCGAGAATCTGTTTGACCAGTTCCTTGGCGCGCAGACCTGCCTGGAGCACGTTGTCGAGGTCGTGGCGCAGGTCGCTGTTCTCGGGCAACTTGTATTTGGCCAGGTCGGTGAAACCCAGGATGGCTGCCAGGATGTTATTGAAATCATGGGCTATGCCGCCGGCCAGGGTGCCGATGGCCTCCATTTTCTGACCCTGGCGCACCTGCTGTTCGAGCTGTGCTTTTTCTTCAACGCTTTTTTTCGCCAGAACCCGTTCCCGGAGAACTTCGATACCGTATGCGACATCAATTGCCAATTCCCGGAGGAGGTTTACTTCGGCCTGGCCAAAAGCATGCTTTTCCGCAGCGTAAATATTCAGCGCACCGATGGCTTCCCCTTCCTGCATGAGCGGGATGGCCACGGAACTGCCGACCCGCTGTTTTCGCGCAGCTTCGCGCCAGGGTATAAAATCATCGCACGTATCCACATCGTCACAGAAATAGACCCTGCCGGTGCGGATCGCCTTGCCGGTCGGACCCTGGCCCCATTCGTCATCCGCCCAGGAAATTTTGATATTCTCCAGATACCCTCCCTCATCGCCTGCACTGGCGGCTACCCGGATTCCGCATTGCGGATTGTTTTCCTTGAGACCGACCCACGCCATTTTATAACCGCTTTGGCGGACGATGGTTTCGCAGGTTTGGGCCAGAAAATTTTCCTCCTTTTGGGCCCGGACCAGAATTTCACTGCAATCGCTCAACGTGCGAAGCGCCCGGTTTTTTTGTACCAGTTCCCGTTCGGACAACACCCGATCGATGCCGATCGCCAGCTCGTCGGCCACTGAGCTGAGGGTCTGCAATACCAGCTCCGACAGGGGATGTTTGGCAAAAACCGCCATGACTCCGATCACCCTGTCGCCGATTATGAGCGGCTGGCCTGCAAATGCCACTATCCCTTCCCGTCTGGCCCATTCCTGGTCGCGAATCTGCGGATCACCAAGAACGGTGTTGGTGAGATGCGGTTTTTTATGCAGGGCAATGAATCCGATTTTGGATTCATCTGTCATCGGAATCCGGCTGTGGGGGCCGTCCAGATGGGTATACATGCCGGCGCTTGCCGCAAGATGCAGGGTCTCATCTTCGGCATCCAGTGTCCAGATGCGGGCAAAGGCCGCGTCAAGATGGAGGACCAGCAGCTTGGCGCATTGCTGCAGCATCTCGGCCATATCCCTGCTTTTTGTCAGGATGACACCGATCTCGGCGCTGAGAGCCAGGAGGGCGAGCTGTTCCTGTAATCGCTGGTCGGTGGAGATTTTATTCAGCTCCAATGTCCGGCGAGACGAGATATCCCGGACAATTGCCAGCTTATGGGGTTTGCCCCCGTATGAAACAATGGCTCCGCGCACCTCAACCGGAAAACTGCTGCCGTCACTCCGCACGTCAACCGATTCAATGCTCCGGGCCAGGTCTGCCTGGGTTGCCTGGGCGAATCCTTCAAAAAGATGGTGGTAGTCGGGATGAACGATATCAAGGCCGGTAAGCCCTTTCAGGCGTTCCGGAGGATAGCCGTAGATTTCGCAGGCCTTGCGGTTTGCATCGACGATGGCGCCGGTGTTGTCGAAGATGAGGAAGGCATCGTTGGCGGAATTAAATATTCCTTCATAGCTGGAGGAAAACTCCCGCGCGGTTTTCGTATGCCGCACCAGCAGCCAGACCAAAATTCCCATGGAGCAGAGCAGGAAGGCAATGTCCTTGGCAATATCCCAGACCAAGATCGATTGCTTGCTCATTGTGCTGGTGGCGAGAAACCAATCGCCGGCCAGCAGCCAGAAAAAGGCGACTGCGCCGTACGCTATGAGGATGGGCCAGAATGGGTATCTGATTTTCTGCATGACCTGCCTTTTTCGAGATAGGGGATACTCATAGCATACGAAATATGCCCCATAAAAAACAAGGATTGGTTTCCATCGTTACAATTCCGGGCAGCGCCGGAAACTTGAAATGGAGATGCGCAGATGATGGCAAGCGTGGTACAATCGCTGACTTTATAAAGAAACTTACTCCGACAAGGGCCTTGCCATGACCCCTATCATCGATTTTCACGCCCATGCCTTTCCGGATCAGGTGGCTGCCCGGGCCATTCCCGCCCTGGAAGCGGCGGGCAAGGTAACCGCCAATCTTGACGGCCGCATCGATTCATTGCTTGCAAGCATGGATACGGCAGGCATCGCCAAAAGCGTCATCTGCTCCATAGCCACCCGGCCCGAGCAGTTTGCCTCGATCCTTTCCTGGTCGCGGGATATCCGCTCCGAGAGGATCATTCCTTTCCCTTCCTTTCATCCCGATGCTCCCGATGCCCTTGCGCAGATAGGGGCGATTCGGGAGGCGGGATTTTCAGGCATCAAGATGCACCCGTATTATCAGAATTTCGTGTTGAACGAGGAGCGGATGTGGGTGCTGTATGAAAAGATCGCGGCCGAAGGATTGATTCTGGTCATGCACACCGGCTTCGACATCGGCTTTCCCAGGGAAAGGATCGCAGATCCCCGTATGGTTGCGGCGGTGGTGAACCGGGTGCCGGAGTTGAAATTTGTCGCCACCCATTTCGGTTCCTGGGACCTCTGGGATGAGGTGGAGGAGTTGCTGCTCGGCCGGGAGGTGTATGTGGATCTTTCCTACGCCCTGCACCTGTTGCCTCAGGCGAAGGCCAGGGAGATGGCGCTGGCGCATCCGGAGGAGTATTTGCTTTTTGGCACCGATTCGCCGTGGGCTGATCAGCAGGAAGTGCTGGCGCAGATTTCGGCTCTTGGCCTTGGCGCGGAGCTGGAGGAAAAAATTCTTGGAGGGAATGCGGCCCGGCTACTTGGCGGGGCTGCGCAGGCTTAAGGCCAGCACCACTCCGGTGGCGGTGAAGCAGGCGGCCATGAAAAAGCTGCTGCCGAAGCCGAGGCTTTTTTCGGCCAGCAGTCCGGCCATTGCCGGCCCGGCGATCTGGCCCAGGGCAAAGATGAAGGTGATGAGGCCGAAAATACGGGCCGCTTTCCGCGGGCCTCCATAATCCCCGGCCAGGGCCGCCATGATGGAGGGGATGGACCAGGCCACCACCCCGAAGCAGCCGACGGAGAGGTACAGAAACGGGGTCGGCAGCGGGCTGGAAACCAGGAGGTAGGCCGTGGTCTGGATGGCAAAGATTATGGCCAGCGTGTATTTGCGGCCGATCCGATCGGAAAGAGAACCGAAAACCGGGCCGGAAAGCAGACTCAATCCGCCCGCAAGCGACCAGAAGCCGCCTGCCTGTGCCTCGGAAAACCCATGTTCCTGGATAAGCGATGTAACAATGAAAGTGGCGTAAATAACATAAGTATACCCGAAGAGAAAATAGAGTCCGCCCAGGTGGGCGATGTCCCGCAGGCTGAAACGGGGCTCGGTTCCGGCCAGGTCGATTGCTGCCTCGCTCGGCGTCTCGCCCAGTGGCCGCAGTTTTTTCTCCTGCGGATTGTCCCGCAGCATTATCAGGCATACCCCCGCCACCAGCAGAATGATCCCGCCCAGCACCTGCCAGCTCAAGCGCCACCCCTCCGCACCGCCCAGAGTATTCAAAAATGGCACCAGCCTGCCGGAAAGCAGGATGGCAAAGCCGCTGCCGATCACGACAAAGCCCGTGGCCCTGCCCCGGTGGCTTTTGGCGAACCACTGGGAAATGAGGCCCATCATCGGTACGTTGGCCGCGCCGCTGCCCATGCCGGTGATGGTGTAGCAGACAAGGATCATGGCCAGGGAGTTGCTGCGGCCGATGAGAATCATGGTCAGGCCGATGGCGGCGAGTCCCATGACGATGAGGCACCGGTAGCCGAAGCGGTCGACCAGCGATCCGCAGAACAGAACCGCCACCAGATAGCCCGCGAAATTCATGGTGCCGACCAATCCCATCTGGCTGTAAGAAAGGTGGAGCGACTGGCCCATGGCCGGCAGGATCATGCCCAAAGCAAAACGGCCCAGGCCGAGGCAGGCGAAGAGGCAAAACGTGCCGGTCCAGACGATGTGCCAGCCGTAGTGGATGGCGCCTGCTCGCTCGGTTGGCATGCCGTTATGATGCTTGTCCGGCGGCAAGGGCTTTCTTGCGATTGTGCTCGTAGCGCATCTGCAGGATTTCGACCATCAGGGCGAAGCCCATGGGCAGATAGATATAGCCCTTTGGCACATGTTTGTGCAGCCCTTCCATGAAGATGGTCACCCCGATGGTAATCAGAAAGGAGAGGGCGAGAATCTTGATGGCCGGATGCTGGAGGATGAACTCGCCGATAGGCTTGGCGAAAAAGAGGATGGCCACGAAAGAGACCATGACCGAGCCGATGATGATCCAGATCTGATCGGTCAGGCCGATGGCGGTGATCACCGAGTCGATGGAAAAGACAATGTCGATCAGGACGATCTGGGTGATGATCGCGGCAAATCCGCCCATGACCATGGAGGGGCCGACGCCTTCCTCTTTGGCCTCCACCGTATGGTGGATTTCCCGGACCGCCTTCCAGAGGAGGAACAGGCCGCCGGTGATCAGAATCAGATCCCGGACGGAAAAATCCAGAAATACGGTATTGGTGAGGTTGGTCAGGCCGAGGAGCGCGACCAGCATGCCGATTCTCGCGAGCAGGGCAAAGGCGAGCCCTGCCAACCGGGCGTGGTCGCGTTTTTCCGCAGGCAGCCGGCCGACAAAAATCGAGATGACCAGGATGTTGTCAACTCCCAGAACCAGTTCCAGCCCGACCAGCAGGGCAAGCAACGCCAGCGCGTCTCCCATGTGTACAACCTCGGTGTGTGTTTTTTTGCTGCCATCACGATGGCACTGCGATCCTTCGACAGGCTCAGGATGAACGGATTTTTTTACGAGTATGATTGATCTGTTCCGTTCACCCTGAGCCTGTCGAAGGGGGTGTTTTTATTGTTCCCCTATGCCAAAGCCTTTGCCGCGGCCAGAGCCTTTTTGAATCCTTCGGCAGAACGGCTGATCACCGCATCCTCCACGCAGAAAGCGAGCCGGAAATAGCCCGGCATGCCGAAACCACGGCCCGGCACGCCCAATATCTTCTGTTCGGCCAGCAGCGCGACAAATTGGGCGTCATCGGCGATGGGTGATTTCGGGAACATGTAAAAGGCGCCCTTGGGCGGGACAAATTCGTAGCCGGCCTCGCTCAGGACCTTGCAGAACAGTTCGCGGCGGCGGGTATAGATGGAGCAGTCCACCGTGATGCCCTGAAGCTCGGCAACCACGCGCTGCATCAAGGCCGGAGCATTGACAAAGCCCAGGATACGGTTGGCCAGGGTCATGGCCCCGAGGAATTGCGCCTTGCCTTCGACTTCCGGATGCACGGCGATGTAGCCGATGCGCTCGCCCGGCAGGGAAAGATCCTTGGAATAGGAAGAGGCGATAAGGCTGTTTGTGTACGCCTTGAAGATGCTGGGCACGGTGTGGCCATCGTAAACGATTTTGCGGTAAGGTTCGTCGCTGATGAGATAGATTGTCTGTGCCGCCTTGCTCAGGATCGCGCCGAGGCCCGCAAGCTCCGTGGCCGAATAGATCTGGCCGGTGGGGTTGTTGGGACTGTTGATGATGATCGCCTTGGTCTTCGGGCTGATGGCCGCTTCAATGGCTGCAAGGTCCAGGCTGAAATCGGCTGCGGTGTTGACGATCTTCGTTGTGCCGCCGTGGTTGTCCACGTAGAAGTTGTACTCGACAAAAAAAGGCGCGAGGATGATCACTTCGTCGCCCGGATCGAGCAGGGCCTTCATCACCACGTTGATGGCTCCGGCCGCGCCCACGGTCATCAGGATATCGTCCTGGCTCACCGTCATGTCCTGTTCACGACCGATCTGCTTTGCCACCGCCTCCCGGACAAAGGGATAGCCGTTGTTGGCCATGTAGCCGTGGCTGCCCGGGGTTTCCGTCGCGGTGACTTTGCGCACCGCCTCCTGATACTGGGCCGGAGGCGGCAGATCGGGGTTGCCGAGGCTGAAATCGCAGACCTGATCCGCGCCATATTGCGCTTTGAGTCGGGCGCCTTCTTCAAACATCTTGCGGATCCAGGAGGAGCGTTCCGCGAATGTGATCATTTTTTGTGAGATAGCCATGAAATTCACCTTTGTTTTTGTTGTTGCCGTTATCACGCAGCCGAGCAGCGCAAACGCGAACGGTCAAGCGCGAGGACTGTCTGAGGGCGTAGCCCGAGTTCCGCAGCGCCCGTTCGCGTTGAGCAGCGCAGGGAAGCCCGCAGGGCCAAGTGATGGGCTGCCTTTTCTTTTCGGTTCCTTTTCTTTGGGCATGCAAAGAAAAGGAATGACCTTACAACTTCCGTTTATCAATCACCCGTTTCGCCTTGCCTTCGCTGCGTTCCAGGGTTTTTTCCTCAACCAGTTTGACCTCGACGCCAATGCCCAGTTCCGAGGCAAGCTGGCGTTTGATGGTTTCGATGATCTCCCGCTGTTTTTTCATCTCGTCGAAAAAGATCGACTCCACCACTTCCACGAGAACGGTGATTTTGTCAAGTCTGCCTTCCCGTTCCACCACGATCTGGTAATGGGGTTTGATTCCCTTGATCTCAAAAAGGATATGCTCGATCTGCGAGGGATACACATTTACCCCCTTGACGATGAGCATGTCATCGGTGCGGCCCAGCACCCGTTCCATCCTGCGCAGGGTCCGGCCGCAGGGGCAAGGCTCTTCGATGATTCGGGTGAGGTCGCGGGTGCGGTAGCGGATGACCGGAAAGGCCTCCTTGGTCAGGGTGGTGATCACCAGCTCGCCGATCTCGCCGGGACGCACCGGGTCCAGGGTCTCCGGATTGATGACCTCATAGAGGAAATGGTCTTCGTTGAGATGCAGGCCGTTGCGTTCCCGGCATTCTCCCGCGACCCCCGGGCCCATGATCTCGGAAAGCCCGTAGTTGTCGGTGGCGATGACGTTGAGCTTGTTCTGGATCTCGTGGCGCATGGCCTCGGACCAGGGTTCGCCGCCGAACAGCCCGTATTTCAGGGAAAGCGAGCTGACGTTGATTCCCATCTCTTCCATGGTGTCGGCCAGAACCAGGGCGTAGCTCGGGGTGCAGATCAGGGCTGTGGTGCGAAAATCCTGCATGATCTGGATCTGCCGTTTGGTGTTGCCGCTGGAGATGGGAATTACCGAAGCGCCTACCCGTTCAGCCCCGTAATGCAGGCCGAAGCCGCCGGTGAACAGGCCGTAGCCGAAGGCGATCTGCACTACGTCGTCGTTGGTGACCCCGGCCCCGGTGAGTACCCGGGCCGTCAGTTCCGACCAGGTCTTGATGTCGTTTTTGGTGTAACCGACCACCGTGGCCTGACCGGTGGTGCCGGAGGAGGAGTGGACCCGGACCACATCGCGGAGCGGCACGGCAAACAAACCGTAGGGATAGTTGTCCCGCAGGTCCTGCTTGGTGGTGAAGGGCAAACTGCTGACTTCGGAAAGCGAACGGAAACCGTCCGGGTCAACCTTCATGTCCTTGAACTTCTGGCGATAAAAAGGCACATGGGTGGCCACCCTGTACAGGGTTGACTGGAGCCGCTCAAGCTGGAGCTGTTCAAGATCCTCGCGGGAAATGCATTCTTTTTCCTGATCCCAGTACATAACCGCCTCCCTGTATTTTGTTGCCACGAAACCCACGAAAGAACACGAAAATTATTTTGAGTACAGAAACGAATTACCGCCAAACCGATCGTGACCGATTTTTTTATTTTCGTGCCTTTCGTGGCTAATTTTCTTTCACGTCCCGTCCCAGATAGGCCCGCTGCACGTCCCGGTTGGCCAGCAAATCCTCGGATGGACCTTCGAGGATGATTTTGCCTGTTTCCAGCACATAGCCGCGGTCTGCCACCCGGAGGGCGGCCTTGGCGTTTTGCTCGATGAGCAGCACGGTGTTGCCTGATTCGCGCAGCCGGGTGATGATCTGGAAGATGTTTTTGACGATGAGCGGCGCCAGTCCGGTGGAAGGCTCGTCCAGCATGATCAGGGCCGGTTTGGCCATGAGCGCCCTTCCCATGGCCAGCATCTGCTGTTCGCCGCCGGACAGGGTGCCTGCCAACTGGTTGCGCCGCTCGCGCAGGACCGGGAAGAGATCATAGATGTATTCGATTCCTTCCTGCATTTGAGCCCTGCCCAGATGGTGCTGGACATAGCCGCCGAGGACAAGGTTTTCTCGCACGCTCATGGTGGCGAACACCTGGCGGCCTTCCGGTACCAGGGAGCAGCCCCGGAAAACCACATCTTCGGCCTTGAGGCGCTCGATATTTTCACCCTTTAGAGCAATCTCTCCGGCGGTGGCCCGAATCAATCCGGTAACCGCCGACAGCAGGGTGGTTTTGCCCGCGCCGTTGGCGCCGATCAGGGTGACGATTTCGCCGGGATTGACATGCAGGGAGATGCGTTTTAGGACTCGGAGCTTGCCGTAGCCTGCCTCCAGATTTTTAATCTTAAGCATCGTCTTCCCCCAGGTAGATCCGGATTACTTCCTTGTTATGCTGGATTTCCGCAGGAGTTCCTTCCGCGATTTTTTCACCGAAGGAGAGCACCGCGATCTCGTGAGAAATGTCCATGACCAGGGACATGTCGTGCTCAACCAGCAAAACGGTGATGCCCTGTCCGTTGATCTTGGTGATCAGCCGGGCAACCTCGGCGGTTTCGTAGATGTTGAGTCCGGCAGCCGGTTCGTCGAGCAAAAGCAGTTCCGGCTCCATGGCCAGGGCCCGGGCGAATTCCACGGCCCGTTGCTGGCCGAAGGCGAGACTGGTCGCCTCAACCTCGGCCAGATCGGCGATATCGAGCAGGGCCAGCAGTTCCATGGCAACGGCGCGGCTCGCGTTTTCCTCCTTTTTGGTCCAGGGCAGGGAAAGCATTCCGGAGATAAATCCGGCCCGGCTCCGGCAGTGGCGGCCGACCATCACGTTTTCCAGGGCGGTCATGCCGGGATAGAGCTTGATGTTCTGATAGGTGCGGGCCATGCCCAGCCGGGCAATACGCCAGGGAGGCAGACCATGGATGGGCTGGCCCTTGAAATGGATGGCGCCGGAGCTTGGCGGCAGGGTGCCTGAGATCAGATTGAAAAGCGTGGTCTTGCCCGCGCCGTTGGGACCGATTACCGCCTTGATCATGCCCTGGCTTACGGAAAAGCTGGCGTCGCTCACCGCCTGCAGGCCGCCGAAACGACGGGAAAGATTGTTGATTTCAAGAAGCATCACTCACCCCGTCTCAGGATGCGTTTGAAGGCTGCCGGCAGGGAAATGCCGAGCAGCCCCTGCGGGGCAAAGAGCATGATCACGATGAGGATAGCCCCGAACACCGCATCGTCGTAGGAGCCGAACATGCCGCGCAACGACATGATGTTGAGCAGCGCGCCCATGGTCAGCGCCCCCCAGAGGTTTGCCATGCCGCCGATGGCGACAATGGCCACATAGCGCACCGACTTCATGATTCCTGCCTCGGAAGGGCCGATGCCGCCGTTGTAATGGGTGAGGAATATGCCGGCAATGGAGGCCAGGACCGCGCTGAGCACAAAGGTGTTCAGCTTGTAGCGGGAAGTATTGATTCCCGTTGCGTTGGCGGCTCCCTCGGCTCCGTGGATGGCTTTCAGCGCGCGGCCCACCCGGGAGTGGATCAGGTTGACGAGCAGCCACACGGCAAGGGCCACCATGCCCCAGGCAAGATAGTAGTTGCTGACCCTGGAGCTGAAATCACCGCTCACCGCAAGCCCCGGCAGGATCGGAAACCCCGGCACATCGGAGATGCCGTCCGCCTCTCCGAAGAGGGGAAAGGCCAGGGCCAGCCGATAGACGATGATGCCGAATCCCAGAGTGGCCATGGCCAGGTAATGCCCCTTGAGCTTGAGCACCGGGATGCCGATGGCATACGCCACGACAATGGTGACCAGGACGGCGCAGACGCAGGCCGCCCAGGGCTGCACATGAGTAAAAGCGCTGCCGAACATGTCCTGGCCGTGCACCAGCAGACCGAGTTCATCGCAAAGGGAAATCAGGGAATTATCTTTGAAGGGCACAAGATTTTTCGTGGTGAGCATGGCGGAGAGATAGCCGCCGATGGCGAAAAATCCTGCATGGCCCAGGGATATCTGTCCGGCATAGCCCATGAGCAGGCAAAGGCCCACAATCACCAGCGAGTAGTAGGCGGTCATGGTGAGCGGGGTCAGGTAAAAGGCGGTGTCGGTGGCGCGGGTCAGCAATTGGACGCCGATGATTGCCAGCACAAGCAGGCCAAGGGGCAGATGGCGTTTCATGGCTAAAACTCCTTCAGGTCCGCGGCATCTTTGTTGCCGAACAGGCCATGGGGCCTGAGGAACAAGATGGCAAGGAGAAGGCTGATGGAGATGGCGTCCTGGAAGGCCAGCGGCACCACGCTGACGCTGAACGATTCGATAAGGCCCAGCAGGAGCCCGGCTGCCACCGCGGCCATGCTGCTGCCCAAGCCGCCGAGAATGGCCACGGTAAAGCCCTTGATCGCCAGGCCGGTGCCGATATCGTATTGGGTGTAGGTGATGGGGCTCATCACGCAGCCGGCCAGGGCGCCGATTCCGGCGGAGAGCATGAAGGAAAGGGTGACCATGTTTTTGGTGCTGATGCCGCACAGAGTCGCGGCCACCCGGTTGGCGGCGCAGGCCTGCATTTTTTTGCCCTGGAGAGTGTATTTGAAAAACAGGCTCAAGGCCAGGACCATGACGGTGCAGACTCCGATCACCCAGAGAACCTGGGGAGAAACCCTTGCCCCCAGTATCCGGACGGTGGTGATCTCGTTGCCCACGAAATAGGGCAGGGAGCGCACCCCCTCACCCCAGATGTGCAGGGCCGCTTCGCGGACCAGGATGGAGATGCCGATGGTGATGATGATCATCCTTAGCACCGATGGCCGGTCCAGCCAGCGGATGAAAAGGATTTCCACCAGGGCGCCGATCAGCATGACCAGGAGCACTGCGGCGACAATGGCCAAGGGCAGGGGCAGCCATTGGTGCATGGAGATGGCGATCATCCCCCCCAGCATGACAAATTCGCCCTGGGCGAAATTGATGATGCCGGTGGTGTTGTAGATGATATTGAAGCCGATGCCCACAATGGCGTAAATGATGCCGTAGGTGATGCCGGCCAGAAGGTATTGGCTGAATAGTTCCAGGGTCATTGGTCTCTATATTTCAACGCCGTCGAACCTGGACGGCTCGACGGCGTTGAGGAAGGATTGCTGGGAATCGTTGATTATTTTTTATACTCGATAAAATTGCCGCCTTTGACGGTGAGCATTGTCACCGAGTCCTGGCCAAGGCCGTTGTGGTCGGTGGGGGAGAAATTGAAAACCCCGGCGGTGCCCACAAAGCCTTTCATGTTTTCGATGGCGTCGCGGACCTTTTCTTTATTGGCTCCGGCCTGCTCGATGGCCCGGCAAAGGATCTTGAAGGCGTCATAGGCATGGCCGCCGAAGGTGCTGGCCTCCTCCTTGAACTTTGTTTCGTAATCCTTGGTGTATTTGACCAGCACCGCTTTCTGCGGGTGCTTGTCCGCCAGCTTGTCGGCAATGAGCAGACGGCCTGCCGGGAAAATAACCCCCTCGGCGGCAACGCCTGCTGCCTCGACATACTTGATGTTGCCGAAACCGTGGCTCTGGTAGATGGGCACGTTCCAGCCCGCCTGACGGGCATTCTTCAAAACGATGGCCTGAGCAGGCTCGATGGACCAGTTGATCACCGCCTGAATTTCCTTGTTGGCGGCAAGCTTGGCCACGATGGCGGAAAGATCGGTGGCCTTGCTGTCGTATACCTCGGTGGCCAGAACCTGGATGCCTGACTCAGGGGCCTGCTTCTCGATCTGTCCTTTGCCTGCCTGACCGAAGCCGGTGTTGCTGGCCAGCACTGCCACCTTGCTGATCTTGTTGGCCTTCATGGTCTCAAAGATCGCATGGACAACCTGGCTGTCCTTCTGGGGGGTTTTGAACACGTACTTGGCCACCGGGTTGACGATCTGCTCGGCTGCGGCGCAGGAAAGGAGGATGGTTTTGCCGTCCTCGCAGATCTGCTTGATCTTCAGGGTCTCGCCGCTGGTGGAGGGGCCGATGATGGCGAACACCTTCTCTTCCTCAATGAGCTGCTTGGCAAAGGAGATGGCTTTTTCCGGGTTGCCGCCGGAATCCTTGATGACCAGTTCTATCTTGTTGCCGCCGATCCCGCCCTTGGCATTGAGTTCCTCGGCCAGCATTTCGATTGTCCGCGCTTCGGGCGCGCCAAGAAAGGAAGCCGGGCCGGTCATGGCCAGGATGGCGCCGATTTTGATCGTTTCGGCGCAGGCCATGGAGACCGACAGGGCCAGGGAGGCCGCGAGCATGATGATGGTTGCTGTAACTGATCGTTTCACTTTTCTCTCCTCATCAAATGTGTTGTATATTTTTCAACAGACGCCTCTCGCGACGCCTTACCGCGTATTTACAGGGCATGGACCTCGTCGTCGCTCAACAGCCGGCAGCCCGCCTTCTGGAAGACGTCCACCGCCGCGTCCTGATCGTCAAAACGGAACAGGAGCATGCCGGACTGGCCGCTTTTTTTGGTGAAGGCGTACATGTATTCCACGTTGAGTCCGGCTTTGCGGACTATCTGCAGGATGGAGTCCAGGGCGCCGGGCTTGTCGGGCACCTCAACGGCCAGCACCTCGGTGATGCCGACGGTAAAGCCGTTTTCCTTTAAAACCTGCTGGGCCTTGTTGGTGTCGTTCACCACCAGGCGAAGGATGCCGAAATCCGCGGTGTCCGCCAGCGACAGAGCCCGGATGTTGATGGCGTTTTCCGCCAGGGTATGGCTGATGTCGGCAAGCCTGCCGGACTTGTTTTCCAGAAAGATCGCAATCTGTTTTACCTTCATGCCGTTCTCCTCCCTCAGATTTTAGGAGCCTTCAGGGAACAAAAAAATGCCGGTCTGTTCCGTTGCGGCTCCTTGTGCTGTTTGTACCATTGTGACCGCAAGGCTGTTTGTTAAAACAGCTTGCGGTTGTCGATAACGCGCTTGGCCTTGCCTTCGCTGCGCTGGATGGTTTTGGGTTCAACCAGCTTGATGGTGCAGGAGATGCCCAGCAGATCCTTGATTTCATGCTGCAGCTTCTTGCCGAGCTTTTCCAGCGATTTGATCTCATCGGAGAAGATCGCCTCGCTCACCTCCACCTGAACCTCGATCTTGTCCAGCGATCCTTCCCGTTCCACCACGATCTGATAATGCGGCTCCACCCCTTCCACGCCCATGATCACTTCTTCGATCTGGGAGGGGAAGACGTTGACCCCGCGGATGATCAGCATGTCGTCGGTGCGGCCGGTGATTTTGGGTATCCGGTAAAAGGTGCGGCCGCAACTGCAGGCGTCGGGGATCAGACGGGAGATGTCCTTGGTCCGGTAGCGGATAACCGGGAAGGCCTCTTTGGTGAGGGTGGTGAAGACCAGCTCGCCTTTTTCTCCCAGGGCAAGGGGTTCGAAGGTGTCCGGATCGACGATCTCCGGCAGGAAATGATCCTCCATGATATGCAGTCCTTTCTGCTCCTCGATGCATTCGGCCGCAACCCCCGGCCCCATGACCTCGGAAAGGCCGTAGATGTCGATGGCCTTGATCTTGAGGCGGGACTCGATCTCTTCGCGCATGGCCTCGCTCCAGGGTTCGGCCCCGAAAACTCCCACCCGCAGCTTGAGGGTGGCCGGGTCGATGCCCTGATCGGCCATGGCGTCGGCGATATTCAAGGCATAGGACGGGGTGGCGAGCAGAACGGTGGAGCCGAAGTCCTGCATGATCTGGATCTGGCGCCGGGTGTTGCCCCCGGAGATGGGAATAACAGCAGCGCCCAGATTTTCCGCCCCGTAATGGGCGCCGAGGCCCCCGGTGAACAGCCCGTAGCCGTATGCGTTATGCACGATGTCGCCGCTGTGCACCCCGGCGGCGGATAAGGTGCGGGTCATCAGCTCTGCCCACATTGCGATGTCGCGTTTGGTGTAGCCCACCACCGTGGGCTTGCCCGTGGTGCCGGAGGAGGCGTGGATGCGGACCACCTTTTCCATGGGCACGGTGAACAGCCCGAAGGGGTAGTTCTTGCGCAGATCTTCCTTGGTGGTGAACGGCAGCAATCGGATATCGGCCAGGGTCCGGATGTCGTCCGGCGTGACCCCTGCGTCCTCCATTTTTTTTCGGTAATAAGGAACTGTTTCGTGAACCCGCGCCACCTGGGCCTTGAGCCGTTTCAACTGCAGGGCCTCCAGGGCTTCGCGCGGCAGAGTTTCGTATTCCTCGTTCCAGATCATTGCTGTTCCTCTATTTTTGCCACGAAATCCACGAAAGACGCGAAAGTTTCAGGGGCAATTATGTGGTTGTTTGTTGTCGGTCTGATTCCGGTTTGGCTGTGTCATCGCCGGACGGCTTTCACTGCCCACCGATGATTTTTTAAAAATATTTCGTGTCCTTTCGTGGGGTTCGTGGCGATTTTTTTATTTCCCGGCCTTGCGGCCTTCTTGAAACGCCTTCAGGTTGACATCAAGGATCTTGGCGGGCAACCGTTTTTTGATTACCTCCACCCAGGTCGCTTCATCGATGGGCAGATAGCGGGAGAGCACTCCCACCAGGGCCACGTTCACCGCCTTGAGGTTCCCGACCTTGCGGGCGATGGCGAATGCGTCCACCGGAACAAGGGAGATGCCTTGCTGGGTGATGGCGTCCAGGCAGTGGTCCGGATAGGGTATCTTGCCGGTCGCCACAACGGGCGGGGCGATCTTCTGGGTGTTGACGATCACCGTGCTCTTCTTGTTGAGGAAGGGCAGGTAGCGCACCGCCTCCATCATCTCGAAGGCCAGCATGATATCCACTGTACCCGGTTCTATGAGCGGGGAGTAGACCCTGGTTTTGCCGAAGCGGAGATGCGCTTCCACCGAGCCGCCGCGCTGGGCCATGCCGTGGACTTCGCTCTTTTTTGCGTCAAACCCGGCAGCCAGGAGGGCATGGGCGGTGAGTTCGCTGGCCAGCAGGATGCCCTGGCCGCCAACGCCGCAGAAATGAATGTTTCCTTGCTCTTTCATTATTTTGCCTCCCCGGTGCTGATCGCTTCGAATTTGCACAGCGACAGGCACTGACCGCAACCGATGCAGGTGGTTTCGTTGATCAGGGCATAGCCTTTCTGCTTTTCCTTCTTGCCCATGGCTTTTGCCTCTTCCGGCGTGAGCGGAACCCAGTTGATGGACGGACAGCCGATGCGCAGGCACATTCCGCAGCCGGTGCAGTTTTCGGTGCTGCTGGTAAACGGGGTTTTGGGCCGCTTTTTCTCTTCAGGAGTCAACACGCAAGGGAAGCGGGTGATGACCACCGAGGGCTCGGGCCGTTCAATCTCTTCTTTGAGCACTGCGTAGGTTCCCTCGATGTCATGGGGATCGACGGTGCGCACGTGCTTGACGCCGATGGCGCGGCAGAGCTCCGGAAAATCGATGGAGTTGGCAGGCTCGCCCATGATGGTGGTGCCGGAGGCCGGGTTGGGCTGCTGGCCGGTCATGGCGGTAATCCGGTTGTCGAGGATGATCACCGTGGAATAGCTGTTGTTGTACACCGTGTTGATCAGGGAGTTGATACCGGTGTGGATGAAGGTCGAGTCGCCGATTACCGCAACGATCTTTCCCAGCCCCTCATCACCGAGCGCCTTGGCCATGCCGTGGGCCATGCCGATGCTGGCGCCCATGCAGACGCAGGCGTCCATGGCGGAAAGCGGCGGCAAGGCGCCCAGGGTATAGCAGCCGATATCGCCGGAAACAAAAACTTTGAGCCGGTTCAGGTTGTAGAACAGGCCGCGGTGCGGACAGCCGGGGCACATGTTGGGCGGCCGCGGCGGCAGATCAACCGGCGCAAAAGTGACACTGCCGGAATCTCCGGTGATCGCCCTGCGGACCACGGAGGGAGAGAGTTCGCCGATGGCCGGGATCTTTTCCTTGCCGATGCAGGCGATGCCCATGGCCTTGACCCGCATTTCGATGAACGGGTCGAGGTCTTCCACTATATAGAGGGTCTCCACCTGTCCGGCAAAGTCGCGGATCATTTTTTCCGGCAGGGGATTGACCATGCCCAGCTTGAGGAAAGATGCCTTGGGAAAGGCTTCCTTGGCGTAGAGGTAACTGGTGCCTGCCGCGATGATGCCCATGGTGCGGTCGCCCGTTTCGATGCGGTTTTCCGCCCAGGTCTCGGCAAACTCGGCCAGCTTTTTCTGGCGTTCGGCAATGGCGACTCTGCGCCCCCTGGCGTGGGCCGGCAGCATGACCATCTGCGCGGGATTGCGGACAAGTTCCGGCGTGACGCTGGAGGTCTGAATCTCGCCCGGGCTGACCACGCCTTTTACGTGGGCCACCCTGGTGCAGCTGCGCAGCAGAACCGGGGTGTCGAATTGCTCGCTGATCCGGTAGCCAAGTTTCAAAAACTCCTTGGCCTCGGCCGGGTCGGCCGGCTCCAGCATGGGCAATTTGGCCGCGTAGGCGTAATTGCGGCTGTCCTGTTCGTTCTGGGAGCTGTACATGGAAGGGTCGTCTGCCACCACGATGACCAGCCCGCCGCGCACTCCGGTGTAGGAGGCGGTGAAAAGCGGATCGGCGGCCACGTTGAGCCCCACATGCTTCATGGTGGCCAGGGCCCGCACTCCGGCAAAGGAAGCGCCGATGGCGACTTCGAGGCCCACTTTTTCATTGGGCGCCCATTCGGTGTAGATCTCTTTGTAGTTGACCACGTTTTCCAGAATTTCGGTGGAGGGCGTGCCGGCGTAACCGGAGGCGACCCGAACGGAGGCCTCGTGCGCGCCAAGGGCCAGAGCCTCGTTGCCGGAATACCAGAGTTTTTCCTGGGTGGTTTTTTTCTGCGTCACTGTGGACTCCTTGATGTCGTTTGTCTCTGGGTAAAACTACGCATGTGCGGCATCATATGTACCATGGATCCGGCGCTTCTTCAACAGGCAGAAACGGTGTCCGCTCAGGACATGCCCGGCTGGCGTCCGGGCATTTTCTCAACGGGCATTGTCAGTGGCAAGGGGCGCCAAAAAAAGGGGCAGCATGGAGCCGCCCCTTTTTTTGGCTGTTCAAACGGAAACGCCTAGAACTTGAACTGGGTCTCCCAGTAGAGCTCCGTGGCGTTGTCGTTCATTGCACCACTAGGATTCTCTGTGAAGGCTTTGCCCGGTTCAAGCAAGCCACCATAGAGAGAGAAGCTCAGGTATTTGTTGTACTGGTATTTGAGGTTCGCCTGATAGTAATCGCCAAAATCATCGTCAACAGCTCCGAGCGCATTGTATGTCTCGTCAAAGTTGAGTTTGGAATAGGAGAGGTTGGCGGTAAGTTTTTCCGTCAGGTTCGCACTGGTGCCGACGGTGGCAATCTGCAAGTTGGAGTAAATTGCTTCGCCGATAACATTACTGTACGCGCTGTAGTTATAGACCTTGCTCAAGTTGTTCCCTGCGCCAAGATTTAGGTATTTCCATGCAAGGAGATCGCCCCACTGCGGCCAGCCGCCGTAGAAAACATCCCACTGTTCACTGTCCTGAGTTCCGGCATCGTCGCCACTCATGAAAGCGTACTGGGCGTATACGCGTGGTTTGCAAGCAGTATCCTTGAAGGTGTAACCTGCCTCAAGTTTTGCTCCCCAGGCATCCTGATCTTTGTTAAGGGCGGCTTTCCCTTTCTGGATGGCACCTTCGGCGGAGTAATCGATGCCGTTGGCCAGTTTGTCCGAGAGGCGTGCACCGTACATCCAGATGTTTTTGTTCATCCATTCATCATTACGGTTAAGGGCGTAAAGTTCCTGCTGCATACCGGTGATAGCGCATTTTTTGTTGGTCAGGTAGAAACCGGATAGGGTGATGTCGTCCCCATGACCTCCAGTTGTTGCAGTAGTAGTGGGATTGTAGTTGTTTCGTGGGTTATTTTCTTGATCTTTAAGGTATAGACCGTCAAGCATCAGGTTGTCGGTAATGTTCCAGCGTAGTTTTACACCGTCAAAATAGATGGAGGTGGAGGCGAACTGGGACTGGCCGTCCAGTACGACAAACCCTGAGCCGTAGATCACGTTCTGGCGACCGAAGGTGCCTTCAACGGGCAACCCCAGCAGGTTTTTTACGTTGACGTAGGCGTTGTCCAGGAACAGTTTGTTGCTATTGTTGTCCATGGCGTTATCTGTGGCAAGCGGATTAGACTGATCATAGGTAACCCCCTCACCCCAATTCTGGTTGGTGGCTTTTATGCGAACGGTCACATCGTCGGTGGCGTTGAAATCTGCCCAAAGGCTACCCTTGAGCCGAAAGAGGTCGCGGTTGTCGCTGTCGGAATTGTCATTGAAATCCCAGACGTTCTGTATATTGTAGCCGCGGAAGGTTACCTCGCCGCCCAGGGAAACCTTCTTGGTCCACTCGGCAGCGTCAAAGCCCTTTTTCACGGCATCGCTGGTGGAGGCGACTTCCTTGCCCATCTCGGCGTTCTTGGCTTTGAGCGCGTCGATCTCGTTTTTCATCGCCTGCATCTGAGCGTTGAACGCCTTGTTCATCTCAGCCATCTGTCTTTCCAGGTCGGTTACCCGCTCGGCGCTGCCGCCTGCTCCGGCAGAGGCCAGGGTGGGCAGGCAGATCAGTGCTGCCAGGGCCACGGTTGAAATTTTCTTGATCATTTTCTCCTCCCTTTCTTCCATAAAATTGGACATTTAACAAATAAATGAATCATCGTTCATAAAACAAAAACAAGCTTTTCTAACATGGAAATTACAATTTGCAAAGGGGAAAAGAAAAAAGGAAATTCAGCCTTTCTGAAAGGTCAGCCAGCGGCTCTGTGCCGAAGAGGAAAGGACCCCCACCGGGTCGACATAATCATATACCCGTGCCTGCTTGCCGTGGGCCGGACGCAGCACCCTGCCGACTACCTGGAGAAGACGGCCGGTGAATTTGATGGGGGTGGTGAGAAAGAGGGTGGAAAGATCCGGGCAGTCAAAGCCTTCGCCGATGAGTTGCACCGTGGAAATCAGCACCTTGATCTCGCCCTGGCGGATGGCTTCCACCAGGGCGGTGCGTTGCTCCGCCGGGAGCTTGCCGGTGAGCACCGCGTTCGGGCAGCCCTGTTTTTCAAGCATCGCTGCCAGCTCCTCGCAATGCTTGACCCGATCGCTGACCACCAGAATAATGCCCGGCGAGGCGGCCCGCTCTTTAAGGATGTCCTCGACAATGAGCTGATTTCTCGCGGTGTTTCCGGTGAGCGATTTCATCAGGGCCTGGTAGTTGCCCCGGTACACATAGCGGAATTCCGTGGCCCGCTGGATGAATTCCGGCTTGAGGACGGCGCCGCTCTCGTGCAGGTCGTGGCTTTCCACCTTGAAGGCCCGGTCGCCCAGGTGCATGTAGATCAGCTTGGTCAGGCCGTCGCGGCGGAAGGCCGTGGCCGAAAGGCCCAGCAGATAGCGGCAGTCAAAAGCGCTCACCACCTCGGTGAAGAGCGAGGCCGGAACCCGGTGGCATTCGTCCACGCAGAGCTGGCCGAAATGGGCGGGCAGTTCGTCCAGCCTGTTCCGGGCCGAGTTGACAATGGCGATGGTGATGGGGGCCAGGGAAAATTTACCGTCGCCGATCATCCCGGCTTCGACACCCAAAAAGGTTCTGGCCCGTTCCACCCATTGATAGAGCAACTCCTTGGTGTGGACCAGCACCAGGGTGGGCTGACGTCGCCTGGCGATTACCGCAAGGGCGATCACCGTCTTGCCCGAGCCGGTGCCCGCCTCAAGCACCCCGAATTCATGACGCATAATGGCTGCAATGGCTTCTTCCTGATAGGGTCGCAAGTCGCCGGAAAAGTGGAAGTCCACCGGAGAAACGCTCTTGCGCTGATCGATGATTTTCGGGTCCTGGCGCATGAATTTGCGGGCCAGGAGAATGGCGTGGTTGGCGTAGCCCCTGGGAAAGGTTATGGCGTCGCCGTGTTCCGAATAGAAATAGAGGTGGGGTTTGAGTTTTTTGCCCATCCAGCGGCTGTATTTCTTGGCCTCGAGATACTCGGGGTTGTCGATGGTAAGCTGCTTTCTGAGCGCCTCGGCCAGGGTGGGCGAGGCGCCTTGCAGGATGGCGTGCGCGCCGACGGTGAGGGTGAAAGGCTGGGTCATGACCGGTCCGTGTCCCGAGGGGAAAGGGTTTCGTTCAGCAGGTTGGCCAGGCGAAGGCATTCTTTTTCCAGCCCGTCAAGCTGGGCCTGCTGGCTGATCAGCGCTTCGTTCAGCTCCTCAAGGGCGATTTCCTGGAAGGCCAACCGGGTTTCAAGCTCGATGATCCGTTGTTCCATGGTGATTCCTCAATGAGAAACAAAGGCACAGAGGCAGAAGGCAGAGGGTGGGGTTTTGCTGAGTGCCTTCTGCCTCTGTGCATCGTTGCCTCGTTATCTGAAATACCTCGGCGTTATCGCCTTTCTGCCTGTAAACCGCTGATACACCTCGGCCGGATAGCCCAAGGCAATGACCGCATGGATGGTCTCGTCAGCGGGGATGCCCAGGGCCTGCTGGATCTTCGGGGATTTGGACATGGCGGCCACGGCAAAGCCGATCAGGCAGGTGCCGAGGCCCATGGTGTGCGCCGCCAGCAGGATATTCTGGGTGGCAAGCAGCGCGTCTTCCTTGCCGCAGCTCGCACCGGGCCGGGAGCCGATAATGATGGCTCCGGGAGCCCCGTGGAAAAGGCGGTCGATTCCTTGTTCCTCCCACTCCCGGAGCCCTTGGGCAATGGTTTTATGATAGCGGCGATAATAATTGGCCAGAGCGGGTTTGCCAAGCATGCTGAGAAGATATCGCAGCACGGGGTTGGCCGCCTGCTTGTTGAGTTTGGCAAAATAGGCGGCAACCAGATTGCCGAAAATTTCCACCGCGGGTCGCTGCGGCAGGATGGTGAAGGTCCAGCCCTGGCTGTTGGTGCCGGAGGGCGCGGTGGTGCCGATGCGGACCAGATCTTCCAGGAGCTGCGGATCAACGCTGCGGTTTTTGTAGCTGCGGCAGGAACGTCGGGAGAGCATGATCCGGACGAGTTGCGCAGTGTCTCCCTGGCCGGGAGGCAGATAACGGGTGTCCGCGGCAAATGTGCGGAAGGATATTTCCTGCTCCAGGCCGGGCAGGGTGATGGCCTGGGTCGGGCAGACGGCGCGGCAATGGGCGCAGGCCATGCAGCGATCCCCGCTGACAATGGCTTTGCCGTGCTGTATCGACAGGGTCCGGTCCGGGCACACCGCAATGCAGAGGGCGCAGCCGGTGCATTTGTCCTGGTCGATGGCCGGGGTGTGCGGCCTGGAGGGTGTGTGTTTGTCAGTCATGATTGTCCATCATGCCCTGCTTTGTAAAAAAAGGAAAGACCCCGGATAAAACTTGACGAAAAAGGTGTGGACGCATAGTTTCAGCACATTTGGTGGTGGTCGATTTGTAATAATTATGATAACCGAAGATACTCTTACAAAACTTCCAAGGCCCCTTCGGCAGGGCTCTCCTGAGCTTGTCGAAGGGCTCAGGGTGAACGGTAATTGTCTGGAACTCATTGATTTTCCCTGTTTGTGCTCAGGAGAGCCCTGTCGAGGCACAATGCCGCATTGTGCACGGGTCTCCGGGCAATCGCCGCAGCCTTTTCGATGTTTGGTTGAGCGACAAAGAACTATTGGCTGCGACGGGATAATCCTCGGAGGATACATGCACTTCTGGCAAGGGTTTTTTCTGTATACGGCGCCTGGCGGCCTGTTGTTGGCAGCGGCGCTGGCCTCTCTGCAGCACGACGGCTTGGCCCGGTGGTTGTTCGGCATTACCTGGCTGTTGCCCTCGGCGTTGGGGATTATAGCTGTTTTCCTTGCCTGGCGGTTCAACCGCAGCCGGTTGCTTTTCGGAACGCTGACCGTGCTTCTGGCCGATATGCTGCTGGGCAGTTACGGCGGGGTGGCTCAGGTCGATCAGCTCCTGGCCAGGTATGTGTATCACATGGTTCTGCTGGCGCTGCCGCTCAACCTGCTTGTTTTTTCATTCTGGCGGGAACGGGGTATTTTCACCGGCCAGGGGCTGCGCCGTTTTGCGTTCATTCTTTTTCAGCCCATCTTTCTTGCCGGTCTCTATGCGGCGCGCGGGCCGCTTATCGTGCGGCAGCTGGAGGCGATGATCGTTCCCCTCCCTTTGCTAGGCGGTTTGCCATCCCCGGCTCTCGGTGTCTGCGCTGTGGCCGGTCTGGGTTTGTTTTTTCGGTATCGCCGCAACCGGGATCTTCTGGACCATGGATTTTTCTGGATCATGGTGTGTTCGTTTTTTGCCGTTTTGGCGACAAATCCCGTGAAGCAGACTTTTCTTTTCAGCGTGGCTGCGCTGATCCTCATTGTTTCCGCGCTGGAAGCGGCGCATCAGATGGCATTCAGGGATGAGCTGACCGGACTTCCTGCCCGCAGGGCCCTGAACGAGGCTTTGCTCAAGCTGGGCAACAGCTACACCGTGGCCATGGTGGATATCGATTATTTCAAGAAGTTCAACGACCGCTACGGCCACGATGTGGGCGATCAGGTGCTTGCCATGGTGGGTGCGCTGCTCACCAGGGTTGGCGGGGGAGGATCCCCGTTCCGTTATGGCGGGGAGGAGTTTACCATTTTGTTTCCGGGCAAGGATCTGAAAGAGGCGCAGCCCCATCTGGAAAAATTGCGTCAGACCGTGGCGGATGCGAGATTCAAGATCAGAAGTCCGGACCGTCCCGGCAAAAAACCCGGCGACAGGCAGAAGGGCGGGGACTCCGGGAAAAAGGTTTCTCTTACCATCAGTATCGGCATGGCCCACGGCAATTCGGCCAGGGAAAATCCTCAGGCCGTTATCAAGGCGGCGGACAAAGCTTTGTACCGGGCCAAGGAAGGCGGCCGCAACAGGGTGTCCGTCTAGCCGGTTCAGGCACGTTCCGCTGATTTTTCAAAGTGAAGATTTTTCCACTCTGTGCTATTCTTGCGCTCTTGAGGGTCTCGTAAAACTCTTCTGCGTGGTTCGACAGGCTCACCACGAACGGAAAAAGCCAATGATTTTAAGACAGCTGCCGTTCGTCCTGAGCCTGTCGAAGGGCGGTTTTCGAGTTTTGCAAGAGGATCCCTTGTCATTTGTCTAAAATATCTCTTGCCCATAATTAAGGAGTTGCCCCAATGAGCGTTGAGCCCAATAAAATCATCTATTCCATGATCCGCGTCGCGAAGTTTTACGACAAAAAACCGATCTTGAAAGACATCAGCCTGTCGTATTTTTATGGGGCCAAGATCGGCGTTCTCGGCTTAAACGGTTCGGGCAAGTCCTCGCTGCTGCGGATTCTGGCCGGGGTGGACAAGGAGTTCAACGGCGAGACCCATATCTCTCCGGGGCTTACCGTGGGCTATCTTGAGCAGGAGCCTCTGCTTGACGAGGGAAGGACCGTGATCGAGATCGTGCGCGAAGGGGCGCAGGAGGCGGTGGACCTGCTGGCCGAATTCGAGGAGATCAACAACAAGTTCGCCGAGCCCATGGATGATGACGCCATGGACAAACTCATCGCGCGTCAGGCTGTGGTGCAGGAGAAACTCGACACCCTGGACGCCTGGGACCTGGACGCCCGTCTCGATATGGCCATGGACGCCCTGCGCTGCCCGCCGCCGGAAACCCCGGTGAATGTGCTTTCCGGCGGCGAAAAACGTCGGGTGGCCCTGTGTCGGCTGCTCCTGAAAAAACCGGATATTCTGCTGCTGGACGAGCCCACCAACCATCTCGACGCCGAGACAGTCTCCTGGCTGGAGCAGCATCTGCAGCGCTATGAAGGCACGGTCATCGCCGTGACCCATGACCGCTATTTCCTCGATAACGTGGCCGGCTGGATTCTGGAACTGGACCGCGGTCAGGGCATTCCCTGGAAGGGCAACTATTCATCCTGGCTTGAGCAGAAGGAAAAGCGGCTGGCCAACGAGGAAAAGGAAGAGAGCAAGCGGCGCAAGACCCTGCAGCACGAGTTGGAATGGATCCGCATGAGCCCCAAGGGCAGGCACGCCAAATCCAAGGCCAGGATCAGTGCTTATGAAGATTTGTTGAGCAAGGAAGCGGAAAAGCGCACCAAGGATCTGGAGCTGTATATCCCGCCCGGCCCGAGGCTCGGCAAGATAGTCATCGAGGCCGAGGCAATCAGCAAGTCGTTCGGCGATCGGCTGCTCTTTGAGAACCTGACCTTCTCCCTGCCGCCCGGCGGGATTGTCGGGGTGATCGGCCCCAACGGCGCGGGCAAGAGTACGCTGTTCAAGCTGATCAGCGGGCAGGACAAGCCGGATTCCGGCACCATCCGCCTCGGTGATGCGGTGAAGCTTGCCTATGTGGACCAGTCCCGGGATGTGCTGGACCCGGAGCAGACCATCTGGCAGGCCATCACCGAAGGCCAGGAAACCATCACCATGGGCGACCGCGAGGTGAACTCGCGCGCCTATGTGGGCAGGTTCAATTTTTCCGGAACCGACCAGCAGAAAAAAGTGGGGCTCCTCTCCGGCGGACAGCGCAACCGGGTGCATCTGGCCCGGATGCTGAAAGAAGGGGCCAACGTCATCCTGCTGGACGAGCCCACCAACGATCTCGATGTCAGCGCCCTGCGCGCCCTGGAGGAAGCGCTGGAGAACTTCGGCGGCTGCGCCGTGGTCATCAGCCATGACCGCTGGTTTCTGGACCGCATCGCCACCCATATGCTCGCCTTTGAAGGGGATTCCCAGGTGGTCTGGTTCGACGGCAACTATTCCGAATACGAGGCGGATCGAAAGGCCAGATTGGGCGATGCCGCCGATCAGCCCCACCGGATCAAGTACCGTCACCTGACCCGGGCCTGAGGTGATTTGAGCCAAAGACAATTTTTCGCAAATGAGCAAAAAAGTCACCCAGGTTTCTCCGGGGTGACTTTTTTTGGCGCAAATTCCTCAGATTGCATACCTTTTTTGCGTCCGTATCGGATCGAATAGCGCCTTCGGTGTGATAGGTTTATCTCGTTGAATTGTTTGAATAAAAAACTAAAAAAATGAGACATCTCCCATTTTTTTTCGTATAGTGAAGTCGGGTAGTGGTACGCAGCATCATTCTCTGGGGGGAGACGGATGCAACCAAACGGTCCAACAACGGGTTTCCTGCGCCGTCTCCGGGTGTTCGGCACCATCAGAAAGAAAACCCTGGCCATTCTTGCGGCCACCTTCTTTTCCGCCTTTCTCCTTCTCCATTCCGTTTCCCAGCATGTTCTCCTGCAAAGTTTTGAAGAGCTTGAAATTCACACGGCCAAACATTGCCTGGCCGAGGTAGGCAAGGAGCTGGCCTCCGGGTTGGAGGTGCTGGACACCCTCAACCGGGACTGGGCCTGGTGGGACGATGCCTGTTCCTTTGTCGCAAGGCCGACCCCTGAATTCATCGAAGCGAACCTCTCCGATGAGACCTTTTCCAGCGCGAAAGTCGATCTGATTGGGTTTTTCGCCCCGGATGGCGCGCCTGCCTATCTTGTGGCCTATGATAACCGGATAGGCGAGAAAGTCAGGGTCCCGGAAGAGATGCTGGATTTCCTGAAAACACATCCCGGGCTGATCACCCATGCGAATGCGGAAAGTGTGCGCAAGGGAATTATAGTTTTTCCTCAGGGTCCGATGCTTTTCGTTTCTCGTCCCATTCTGAGCAGCACCCGTCAGGGTCCGGTGCGGGGGGCTTTGGTTTTCGGCCGTGTTCTTGATGGCGCGGAAATAACGCGAATCGCCCAGGAAGAAGAGATTTTTCTCAAGGCAACCACTCTCGACGAGGCAAGGAGAATTCCTCCGCAGCTGGAAGTTGTCAATGCGATGCTGGCTTCCGGGGAAAAGACGGCTATTTTTCGCAATGGGGGAATGAGCATGACCGGGGCCATGCTCATTGATGACCTTTTCGGTCAGCCGGCCTTGTTGCTCGAAGCCACACTGCAACGGAGCATTTTTGAACGGGGACAGCGTGCTGTCTCCATGATGCACTGGCTGTTTTTGGGAATCGGCGGCGTGGTCTGTCTGGTGATGATGCTGGTGCTCGACCGGGAGATTGTCAGGCCGGTGGTGGTATTGAGCGATTCGGTCGCCCGGATAGGAGAAGACGCCGATACCGGGGGCAGAGTCGCGATTCAAGGGCCAGCGGAGCTTCAGAGCCTTGGGGGCGCCATCAACGGCATGCTGGATAAGGTAGCGCGGGCAACCCTGCAGGCAAAAGAAAGGAATGCGCAATTGAGTCGGGAGATCGCAGAGCGCAAGGAGTTGGAGCACGAACGGGAAAAGTTGATCGCACGGCTGCAGGAAGCCCTGGCCCAGGTGAAAACCCTGAAGGGATTTCTGCCGATTTGCGCTTCCTGCAAGAAAATCCGGGATGATTCCGGATACTGGAAACAGATAGAGGCGTATATCATTGCCCATGCGGACGTGACCTTCAGCCATGGGATCTGCCCGGATTGCGCGCAAAAGCTCTATGGAGACTATCTGGATGTGGAGGAGGCGCTGAAAAAGAAGTGATCAGCCGCGGGAGAAAACAGTGAAGGTGTAAGGCTCTGTCCCTTCCACCCGTTCTTCTGAAATAACAAGGAATTGCCTGGGGTCGAATTCCGGAAACATAATGTCCCCTTCCACTTCCCGGTCGAGCACGGTCAGGTAAATGGAATCGGCCCGGTCCAGGGCTTGCCGGTAAATCTCGCCGCCTCCGGCAATGAAGACGGTTTCCGTTTCGGGGCAGAGGGCGATGGCTTCGGTCAGGCTTGTGGCAACCAGGCAGCCTGCGGCCTGATAGTCCCGATTGCGGCTGATGATCACGGTTTTTCGGCCGGGCAGCGGGCGACCGATGGATTCGAAGGTTTTTCGCCCCATGATCAGGGTGTGGCCCATGGTGATGGTCTTGAAGCGTTGCAGTTCGCCGGGGATGTGCCAGGGGATGGCATTGTCCCTGCCGATTACCCTGTTTTGGGCCATGGCTGCGATGATGATTATTTTCATCGGTCTGTCCCGTGCACGGAATCAGTCCCCGCCCGTCTTGATCGCCTCAAGCGCTTCCCACCGGTTATAGGATTCTTTCAGCTCCTGCTCAAGTTCTTCCAGCCGTTTTTGTATCTGCGGGATGCCAGAGGGGTCTTTCTGGTACAGGGCCGGATCGCCGAGCTGCCGGTGCAGCTCTTCCTGTCTGGCTTCCATTTCTTCAAGCCGTTGGGGCAGCGCTTCCAGTTCCCGCTCCTCCTTGTAGGAAAGTTTCCGGGACGCAGCAGCCTTTTTTGCAGGTTCTTTTTTTTCGATCTTTTCAGGCTTGCCGCTCTGCGCAGTTGCCCGGGACTGGGGCCTTTGCATGAGCCAGTCGTCATAGCCGCCCGCGTATTCCTCAACCACCCCTCCGCCTTCAAAAACCAGGGTGGAAGTGACCACATTGTTCAGGAAAGCGCGGTCATGGCTGACCAGAAGCAGGGTTCCCTGATACTCAAGCAACAGCTCTTCCAGCAGCTCCAGGGTTTCCACGTCCAGATCATTGGTGGGCTCGTCCATCACCAGCACGTTGAACGGCCGGGTGAACAGCTTTGCCAGCAGGAGGCGGTTTTTTTCTCCGCCGGAAAGCACGCTTACCGGTGAACGGGTTCGCGCCGGGGCAAAGAGGAAATCCTGCAGATAGCTGATGATGTGCCGGGGCTGCCCGTTGACCTGCACCGTGTCCTGGCCGTCGGCCACGTTGTCGGCCACGGTTTTTTCCGGATCGAGCTGTTCCCGGTTCTGGTCGAAATAGCAGGTCTCGATACGGGTGCCCAGGGAAATGGTCCCCGTGGTGGGTTCAAGCCGGCCGAGCAGCAGCTTGAGCAGGGTGGACTTGCCCGCTCCGTTGGGGCCGATGATCCCGACTTTGTCTCCGCGCATGATGGTGGTGGTCAACCCCTTGATAATGGGAACGCCGTCATACTGGAACGAGACATCCTTGACCGAGGCCACCAGCTTGCCGGAGCGTTCGGCGTCCTGCATCTGGAGGCGTACCTTGCCTGTCTGGCTTCTGCGGGCGGATCGTTCCTGGCGCAGGGCAATCAGGGCCCGGACCCTCCCTTCGTTGCGGGTGCGGCGCGCTTTTATCCCCTGGCGGATCCAGGTTTCTTCCTGGGCCAGTTTTTTGTCGAATTTATGATTCTGGCCTGCTTCGGCTTCAAGCGCTTCCTGCTTGCGCCTCAGGTAGGTGGCAAAGTTGCCGGGCCAACTGGTCAGCCTGCCTCGATCCAGCTCCACGATCCGGGTGGCGATCTTCTGGAGCAGCATCCGGTCATGGGTGACGAAAAGCAGGGTCGCGGAAAAATCCAGAAGGAATTCTTCCAGCCAGGTGATGGCCTCGATGTCCAGATGGTTGGTGGGCTCGTCGAGGAGCAGCAGGTCGGGCTCGCTTACCAGAGCCCGGGCCAGCAGAACTCTGCGTTTGAGGCCGCCGGAAAGGGAGAGGAACTCCTGGTCCGGGGGGAGCTGCAGCCGGGAAAGCACCGTGTCCACCCGCTGTTGCGCCTGCCAGCCGTCCGCGGCATCCAGCGCATGCTGAGCGTCCTCCAGCTCGGCCAGGACAGCCTCGGAATGGTCGGTCTGGAGCAGATGGCTCACCGCGTGGTAGCGGGCCAGCAGGGCGAACATTTCGCCTAACCCTGCCGCCACCACTTCGTAGACGGTTCCGCCCAGGTCGGCAGGAACTTCCTGGGTGAGCCGGGCCACGCGTAATCCTTTCTGGCGGGTGATTTCGCCCCGGTCCGGTTCGATCTCCCCGGTCAGGATCTTCATGAGCGAGGATTTTCCTTCACCGTTGCGGCCCACCAGGCAGACCCGTTCGCCGGGTTCGATCTGCAAATCGATGCCGTTGAGCAGGGGCAGGCCGCCAAAGCTCAAGGCGATATCCTTCAGGGTAATAGTGGCCATATGAAAATCAGGATGCGGATTTGGGTTTCTGCGAACGGGAAGGGGGCCTTCTTCCGCCGGGGCGCGGTTTTCCGCCGCCTGGGCGGCTGCGGGGCGCGGAGGAGTGATCCTTTTTCGGGGCCGGTCTTGAAGGGGGCGGCGTTGACAGCCAGTCCGGATCGGGTTGGATGCAGGGAAGCTTGGTTCCGATGAACTCCTCGATATCGGGCAGCTGGAAGGAGTCGGACTCGTCGGCAAAGCTCACCGAGGTGCCCAAGGCGCCTGCGCGGCCGGTTCTTCCGATGCGGTGGACATAATCTTCCGGATCGTGGGGCAGGGTGTAATTGATGACATGGCTCACCCCGTCCACATGGATTCCCCTGCCAGCCACATCGGTGGCCACCAGCACCCGGATCTTGCCACCCCGGAAGTTCTCCAGGGTCTTGGTGCGGGTGTGCTGGGGGATATCGCCGGAGAGGATGGCGCACTGGATGTCGTAACGGCCCAGTTTTTCGGCGAGATGGCGGGTTTCGTCCTTTCGGTTGCAGAAGATCATCACCCGCTCAAGATTCTGCCGGGTGATGATGTTGTACAGCAGGGGAAATTTCTCCTTGCTGCTGACCAGATAAATCAACTGCTCCACGGTTTCGGTCACCACCTGTTCGGGCTCGATCTCCACCGTTACCGGGTCCTTGGTCCACTGCGAGGCAAGGCTGATGACTTGCGGGGTCAGGGTGGCGGAAAAAAGCAGGGTCTGGCGTTTGTCCTTGTTGGGGGTGGAGTGGACGATCTGTCGGACATCCGGGATAAAGCCCATGTCCAGCATGCGATCCGCCTCGTCGATTACCAGGATCTCCACCTGGTCGAGATGGACGTACTGCTGGCGTTTGAAATCAAGCAGCCGGCCCGGGGTGGCAACCACGATGTCCACCTGCTGGCCGGTGATCTGGCGTTGCTGCTTCTGGTAATCCATGCCGCCCAGAACCGCCACAGTGGTGACGTTGCAGTACTGGGTCAGTTCGCGGGCATCCTCGACGATCTGGAGAACCAGCTCGCGGGTGGGAGCCAAAATCAGGGCGCGGGGCGAGCCGTTGCGGCGTTTGCCCGGAGGCGTGCTCCGCAGCAACCGGGTAAAGATGGTTGTCAGGAACGCCGCTGTTTTGCCGGTGCCGGTCTGAGCCTTGCCGGTAGCGTCCTTGCCGGCCAGGGTGTCGGGCAGGATCTGGGCCTGGATGGGAGTGCAATACGAGAAACCCAGATCGGAGATGGCGTGCATGATCTCGCTGGGCAGGTCAAGATCGTGGAAACGGGTTTTGCCTTCGATTTTGGGAACCAGAAACTGGGAGGCGTCCCAGGGCGGCGTGGGGTCGGTTTCCGGGGGCGGGGGCGCCTGGCCGCGAAGATTGTCCGGGATATGAGGAGAGCGGGCTCCTTTTTTCTTGCTGCGGCGACGGGAGGGTTGCTGTGCCGCCTGGGTGGAAGGCTGTGCCTGCTGGCCAGAGGCAGCGGTACTGGTTTTTATGCGGTCTGTGATGATTTTTTTCAGCTTGTCACGGAAGCGATTGATGATTTTTCTTACCAAAATATCCTCTCAGTGGAGATAGTAAATTATAACGGAATTGCAGGTGGTTGCCCGGGGAATATGGTGTATTTTTGGGAATGTGGGAAGAGTTTTCCGTAGGAACCATCGAAAATATATGCCGGACCAGACCGTTTGGAATACTTTTCGGACAGGAGCAAGGTAAACGGTCATGGGGAAAAAGGCGGGGCGGGCGAATATGCTGGTTCAGGTGGTTCGCCGTGGTTTCATGAGAAAAGATGGTGGGCCGTCGGGGGCTCGAACCCCAAACCTACTGATTAAGAGTCAGTTGCTCTACCAGTTGAGCTAACGGCCCTTTTCTTTATGTCGTGGCAAGATATACACCTTCCGTTTTGCCTTGTCAACCACAGGATGGCTGCGTAAAAAAGAAAAAGGTCACCGGTCCGTAACGCAAAATCAACTGGCTGCAAAGCTGCAACCCTTGAAATCGCGGCTTTTTGCGATTTCCGCAACCATGTTGCGGCAACTTTTTCGTCAATCTTTCGGCGGAAGGCGGAGATTTTTTTCGATTCTATTCGGGCCCGACAGGTGCAAAAGAGGAGGGGTTCAGGTATAGTAGTCCGATTAAGGTGCGATTTCATTTTCCGGCTGGAGTGTGTGTCCGTATGGAAGCCGGAGGTTTTGCCGAGTTCAGGAAAGGAGAGAAATTATGAGTAAGGTGCTGATAATCGGGGCTGGTGGGGTGGGCAGCGTTGTGGCTCACAAATGCGCGCAGGTGGAGGAGGTTTTTTCGGAAATATGCCTGGCCAGCCGCACCCTTTCCCGATGCGAGAATATACAAAAATCCGTCAAGGAGCGAACCGGGCGTGATATCGAGATCGCACAGGTCGATGCCGACAACGTCGCCGAGACCGTGGCCCTGATTAAAAAGGTACAGCCCAGGCTGGTGCTGAATCTGGCGCTGCCCTATCAGGATCTGCATATCATGGATGCCTGCCTGGAAACCGGGGTTGATTATCTGGATACCGCAAACTACGAGCCGCCGGACGAGGCGAAGTTCTGCTACAGATGGCAGTGGGAGTATCAGGACCGCTTCAAGGAAAAGGGGCTCATGGCCCTTTTGGGCAGCGGCTTTGATCCCGGAGTCACCAATGTTTACTGCGCCCACGCGGCAAAGCACCATTTCGACGAAATCCATTATGTGGATATCCTCGACGCCAACGCCGGGGATCACGGCCATCCTTTTGCCACCAATTTCAATCCCGAGATCAACATCCGCGAGGTCACGGCCAAGGGCAAGTACTGGGAGAACGGCAAATGGGTCGAAACCGAGCCGCTTTCCATCAAGCAGAGCTACGATTTTCCGGTGATCGGCCCCAAGAACGCCTATCTCATGTACCACGAAGAACTGGAATCCCTGGCGAAAAATATCAAGGGGCTCAAGCGGATTCGTTTCTGGATGACCTTTTCCGACAACTATCTCAAGCATCTTGAGGTGCTGCAGAATGTAGGCATGACCGGGATCGAGCCGGTGATGTTCGAGGGGCGCGAGATTATTCCTCTGCAGTTCCTGAAGGCGCTGCTGCCCGACCCCGCCTCCCTGGGACCCCGGACCAAAGGGAAAACCTGCATCGGCTGCGAAGTGGAAGGGATAAAGAACGGCAAGCCCAGGAAGATGTTCATCTATAATGTCTGCGACCACGAGGAGTGCTACCGCGAGGTGGGCTCCCAGGCCATTTCCTACACCACCGGAGTGCCGGCCATGATCGGGGCGATGATGATGCTCACCGGCAAATGGCGGGGCGAAGGGGTCTTCAATATGGAGGATATGGATCCGGACCCGTTCATGGAAAAACTCAATATCCACGGATTGCCGTGGCTGGAAAAGATTCTGGTCTGAGGTGCGGAAGGTCTTGCAGCCAGTTGTCACCCCGGCGAAAGCCGGGGTCCAGGCTTTTTGAAATTATTCGATCCGATATTTTCATACTGCAACTCCTTTTTCTGGACCCCGGCTTTCGCCGGGGTGACGGGACAGGTGAAAAGTGATCCTTTGAGAAATGATGAAGCAGCCCTGTGTTTATATTCTCGCTAGCAGCAGGAATGGGACACTGTATGTGGGGGTGACTTCTGATCTGCAAAAGAGGGCGTGGGAGCTAAGAACAATCTTGTCGAAGGCTTTACCAGGCGGTATGGGGTGCATGTGCTGGTGTGGTATGAACTGCATGACACCATGGACTCGGCCATCGCTCGCGAAAAGGCGATCAAGGAGTGGAGGCGGCAGTGGAAACTTCAGGCGATTGAGCAGGACAATCCTACTTGGCGCGATTTATATCATGATCTATAAGGTTGTCCGTCATTCCGGCGAAAGCCGGAGGTAAGCGAGCCAAGCGAGACTCCGATCCAGTGTTCGTGCCGTTGTGAGGGCAAAAAGGAAACAATGAGCCACAAGGTCATCAATATCGGCTGTGACATCAGCCAGGTTCCAACCCCGAGCTATGTCTGCGACCGGGCCAGCCTGGCCCGCAATCTGAGTGTTCTCGACCGGGTGCAGCAGCGCACCGGCTGCCGGATTCTTCTTGCCCTCAAGGGCTTTGCCATGTTCAGCCTGTTCGGGCAGATTCGCGAGGTATTGCACGGGGCTTCGGCCAGTTCCCTTGCCGAGGCGCGGTTGGCCCGTGAGGAGTTCGGCAAGGAGGTGCATGTCTATGCCCCGGCCTACGGCGATGAGGAGTTCGCTGAAATCCTCGGTTGCGCTGATCATCTGGTTTTTAATTCCTTCCGGCAGTGGCTCCATTTCAAGGATCAAGTTGTTGGGGCTGACAAAAAAATTTCCTGCGGCATCCGGGTCAATCCGCAGTACTCCGAGGTGGATGTGGATCTCTACAACCCCTGCGGCCGCTTCTCTCGGTTGGGCGTGATCCGCGACCAGTTCCGGCCCGAGCTGCTGGAAGGCATCGAAGGGCTGCATTTTCACGCCCTCTGCGAACAGGATGCCGATGCCCTGGAGCACACGGTTGTCGCCTTTGAGGAGAGATTCGGCGAGTTTCTTCGCGGAATGCAATGGGTCAATTTCGGGGGGGGCCACCACATCACCCGGGAGGGCTATGATATTGACCGCCTGTGCCGGACCATCAGCAGGATTCAGGAAAAATACGGGGTGCAGGTCTATCTGGAGCCGGGCGAGGCCATCGGCCTCAACATCGGCGTGCTGGTGACCCGGGTGATGGATATAGTGGAAAACGAGATGAGTACCGCCATTCTTGACACTTCGGCCACGGCCCACATGCCCGATGTTCTGGAGATGCCCTACCGGCCGGTGCTCTTCGGCGCGGGCGAGCCCGGCGAATTTGCCCACACCTACCGGCTGGGCGGGCTCTCCTGTCTGGCCGGCGATGTGGTGGGCGATTATTCCTTTCCCGAGCCCCCTCCCCTCCCCCCCCCCCCCGCGTTTTTCTCCCCTTCCC
>Ga0074195_1001104_pt1 | contig 41465 bp, 32 predicted proteins | sample EPASupsiteHSE623_FD_64525 | JGI IMG/M metagenome (GOLD analysis project Ga0074195, IMG submission 64525) | Bioremediated contaminated groundwater from EPA Superfund site, New Mexico - Sample HSE6-23 | ecosystem: Environmental > Aquatic > Deep subsurface > Groundwater > Contaminated ...
ATAAAAATTTGGTGGTAAATGGTGATGGTCGTAGTCGCTCCCCAGCATCTTTGACCCGTAGGTGTACTTGAACTGAATTACTGGATACTTTGATGCAATCGGCGCCCTGTATAGCTTCCCTTGGTAGAATTGTTCATGAGGTGCATACCGCAGATTGAGAGAGACCTCAGATGTATTGAGATATGGAACACTGTTTACGTTTGACAAATAGTCTACAGTATTGAAATTAAGTGTGCCGCCGGGTGCTTGCCGGGTGTAATCGAAACCAAGTGAATATGAGAAGTGGTTTTTGAATTCGTGCAGGTATTCTGCTTTGAATGATTTGTTATAGAACAACTTATCGTCAACACCCCTTTTTAGAGAAAGCATTGCATTACCCTCCTGTACAAAATAGAGCTCCTGACCGGGTACCTTTGTATCTACCTGATAGTTTATTCTAAGACTCTTTGCCGGAAACTCGTTGTATGGCTTTGAGGTGAAAGAGTAGTTTGCACCTACGTTATACTTGAACTTTTTGTCTTTGATTCCATAAGCCAGATAGCCCTCGAAGTTTATCTTTTTACTGAACTTTGGAGTTGTCCTGCCTCCAAGCCTCAGTTTGGAACCCTCTATGGGGTTGTAACTGTAGAATGTTATCACCGGGCCAATTTCAAATGGGCCAAAATCGTGGAAGCTCGCAATGGCTATCCTGAAAATATCCATTGTCCGCATAAATGAACGAACTTTCTTAAGACTGTCAATTGTAGCATATATACCCTTCTCCGATCTTGACAGCTCTGCATGTCTGTTCTGTTCCCAAAATTCTTCGGACCTTTTTAAAGAATCCAGTTGCGGCTCTTCAACCAAAGCTTTGAAAACGCTGTCTGCTATCGGGATATTTATCTGATGCTTTTTGTAAGAGACACTTCTCTGTCCGAAAATGCCCAGCCCTTTTGTTGTGACTCCAAGGTCCATAAAAAGCTCATCATTGGAAATTGCCCAACCCTGCTGAGGGAAATATTCAAACTCCTGAACAATCTTAGCATCCTTAACCCAGTTCAGGTTTATCTGCCGGTTAAGTTCCATTTCAATCTTCTTTACTGCATAGTTCCCGTCCATGGTTATAAACATGAATCCTTGAAAAAGCATGTCGGTTTTGTTGCGGGGAGCAAAGAACATCTTGATACATTCAATATTGCTTACTTTAACAGTGTCAATAATGAAATATCGGTAAAACGATGGTGCCGAGGCTGCCACCGGACTCAAAAACTGGTTTGTAAGGAACAGTATATTATTGTCATATATGTCGATATCCTGATAGAGATATTTCAGATATCTGGTTATACCCTGATTGTCGAGATATCCCTCGAAGCTTACCATCTTGTCGGCTTTGACCACCTCGCTGACAGCCTTGGGCAATTTTCTGTAGAAGACATCTGTGATTGTCTCTTTAATGTACAAAGGAAGAACCTCTTTTCCGGGTTGTTTTGTGGTGTCGATGTTATCAAATACAAACTTGAATTTTTCAAGTAATCTGCTCTGTTTTAGCCCTTCAAAATTTGTAAGTGCAAACTGGGTCTTGTCATATTTCTCGTATTGCAGGAAGTCCAGATTTTCGCTGCGGTTTTTTGCTTTATTGTCAATAACCTTCTCTATGAGCGAAACAGCCGGATTGTTCTTATTCCGGTATCTTACCTTGTCGGCCTTTACTACTATCTCATCAAGAGATATTGATGTTGCTGTAAGTTTGATTGTCAAAGGATTAGTAAATCCTTTTGTGAGGTTGATTATCTCAGATTTATAACTCAGACATGATGCCTTAAGAATAAGATTATTTTTCTCTGTGGTGAAACTGAAGCGCCCATCCGAATCTGTAACCGTACCCTCTGTTGTACCATCAATAACAACAACTGCAAAAGCAACAGGATTGCCAATTTTAGCATCAACAACAACCCCTTTTATTAATGTTTTGCCGGTCTGTTGTGCTTGCAAGGCAATAGTCCCCAAAAATAGCAAAAAAAAGAAGGCTATTCGTGGCACGATAAGTGGTATGTTGTTCTTAGTCTTATACTTGCGATTTAATTGCTGGTTGCTTCTCATTTTTAAACAATTGTATGATGCAGGCAAACATATAATTGCCACTTATCGTGCCAGCAAATATAGTCAAAAACTTTTTTGCGCCGCGATATGCGGTAATCGCTTATTTATCTGCAGATTACAAAGTTAAAACTTTTATATTTGACTACTTTGTAATATGCAACATGCTAGTAAATAGTGACATACCGCATTTTGCGGCGCAGTTTTTTCACTACTTCTTTTTACAAGTGTTTATCCCAAACGGAACATATAACGGGCAGAAGCTGAAGAGACTGGTGAGTAGGAATATTCCTGCAAAAACCAGAAGGACAATTGCAAGTGTTCCGGTTATAACATTTGTGTAATACAATACAAGGACTGCAACAGCGGCCAGTATCCTGACCCACTTGTCAATAGTACCCATGTTTTTTTTCATTTTATTTCTGTTTAATTTATTATGATAAACAACTATCAGAAGAAAATGTTTTGGTAAGGTACAAAGGGACGTATCAGGTGTACCCAAAAAGTACAAGGTGCGTGGTTTGAAGATGCTTGTTATAAGGTTTTGGGTACCCACTCAAGGAGCATTGCGTATGAAAAAACAACGAGCGGAAACTGTCGCTCTTTATACCAGCATAATAAGTTTCCGCATTTGTTTTTTAGCAATGCGACTGCTTAGTGGGTAAATCCGGGACACGCATCAGAAAATCACGCACCTAGTCTTTAAAAGGGTACACCTGATACGTCCCCATATACCTTTTTTTAAAAAAAAGTGTTGGATTGTTACTTTTTTTTATACATTTGCCCCGTAAGAAAACCACAGACACTTAAAAGTGATAGAAAAACAGACCATAGGAAAGTATAACTTCTTGAAAATGATGGGTAATCGTTCGGATGCCTCATTTGGTCTTTCTCTTATAAATACACCTTCAGGCGTTTCAATATGTAAGTTGAACACTAACCTGTTGCTCGTCCTCGGATTCATTCTAGTCATTACTTCAGTCATTATTGTGCACTTGATTTAGGATCCCGTTTACAGCAAAAATTAATTATTGCCCGCTTAAACAGGATCCTGTTAAGCGGGCAACTTTTTTTTGTATACGTTAAAGAATTTTAAAAACATGAAACCACTAAGAAGCAACCAGACAACCACCGGAAGAAAAATGGCAGGGGCAAGGAGCCTCTGGCGCGCAAACGGAATGAAAGAAGAACAATTTGGAATGCCCGTCATTGCAGTGGTCAACTCATTTACGCAATTTGTCCCGGGACACGTGCACCTCAAGAGCATTGGTCAGGAGATAAAGGCCATAATCGAAAAGGAGGGGTGCTTTGCGGCAGAATTCAACACTATTGCTATAGACGACGGTATTGCAATGGGTCACGACGGCATGCTCTACTCACTTCCCTCCCGCGACCTTATAGCAGACAGTGTTGAGTATATGTGCAATGCACACAAGGTAGATGCGATGATATGCATCTCTAATTGTGACAAAATCACACCGGGGATGCTTATGGCCGCCATGCGACTCAACATCCCGACTGTTTTTGTGTCAGGAGGACCAATGGAGGCCGGGAACATAGACGGAGTAGACTGTGATTTGGTTGATGTTATGGTAAAGGGTGCAGACGAGAGTACCAGCGAAAAAGTGCTTGAAAAATATGAGATGAATGCCTGCCCTACATGCGGAAGCTGTTCCGGAATGTTTACAGCAAACTCCATGAACTGTCTTACAGAGGCTCTTGGCCTGGCTCTTCCGGGTAATGGAACAATAATAGCCACACATACCAATAGAAAAAGACTCTTCCATGAGGCAGCAAAATTAATTGCAAAAAACGCAAAAGAGTACTACTTCAACGATAATGACGCTGTTTTGCCTCTGTCTATAGCAACCAGAGAGTCGTTCTTAAATGCAATGGCAATGGACATAGCAATGGGGGGGTCGACAAATACCGTTCTTCATTTGCTGGCAATAGCAGGAGAAGCAGGAGTGGATTTCACTCTTAGCGATATTGATTCTCTTTCAAGAAAAATTCCTGTCTTATGCAAGGTTGCACCCAACGGGAAATATCATCTTCAGGATGTGAACAGAGCAGGAGGGGTCATAAGGATTCTCGGTGAGCTTTTGAGAGGCGGCTTCATAAACCCGGACGTGCCAAGGGTTGATTATGCCACATTGGGCCGGGCAATAGAAAAGAACGATATAATGAGCGGATGTTGGTCTTGGGATTGTACCCGCAGGTATCTGTCTGCTCCTGCCCGGGTTAAAAATCTGGTGCTGGGATCTCAGGAGAGCTACTACAGGACAGTAGATAAGGATTATGAGGAAGGATGTATAAGAGACTGTGCAAATGCATATTCACAAGACGGAGGACTGGCTGTACTTTACGGGAATCTTGCACTGGACGGATGCATTGTCAAGACAGCCGGGGTAGATTCATCAATTCTTAAGTTCGAAGGTAGGGCAAGGGTATATGAATCGCAGGAAGAGGCCTCTCTGGGTATTACAGAGGGAGAGGTAATGCCGGGCGACGTTGTAATAATACGTTATGAGGGCCCTAAGGGGGGACCGGGCATGCAGGAGATGCTCTATCCCACATCTTACCTAAAATCCCGTAAACTGGACAAACTCTGTGCACTAGTAACAGACGGCCGCTTTTCAGGAGGAACATCTGGTCTCTCCGTTGGACACGTATCTCCGGAGGCAGCAGCAGGAGGCAGCATAGCACTAATCGAAGACGGAGATAAGATAGTTATAGATATCCCTGAGAGGAAGATATATATAGATGTCAATGAAGATGTTATAAAGTTGCGCAGAGAAACCATGACCAGGAAAGGCAAGGATGCATTCAAACCACAAAAAAGAGAACGTACTGTAAGCAAGGCACTCAAAGCATATGCTTCCATGGTTTCATCGGCAGACAAAGGTGCAGTGAGGATAATAGAATAAAACGATGTTGAATTATAAAACAGGAAAAAGGATGAAAAATGTAAGAGGAACGGAAGCATTGTTGCTCTCCTTGCTGGAGGAGGGGGTAGATACGATATTTGGTTACCCGGGGGGTACAATAATGCCGTTATATGACGAACTGTTCAGCTATCAGGATAGGTTCAGACATATACTTGTAAGACACGAACAAGGGGCAGTACACGCTGCGGAGGGTTATGCAAGAGCAACCGGAAAGGTGGGTGTCTGTTTTGCGACCGCCGGGCCGGGGGCAACCAACATGGTCACCGGAATTGCCGATGCAATGCTGGATTCCACTCCTTTGGTATGCATTACAGCACAGGTTACCCTTGACAAGCTTGGAACAAACTTCTTCCAGGAGGCCGACATGATTAGTATAACAATCCCGGTGACCAAGTGGAGCTATCAGATAACAAAGGCAAGCGAAGTGGCAGGTGTTATGGCCAAGGCATTCTACATTGCAAAAAGCGGAAGACCCGGGCCCGTGCTTATAAGCTTTACAAGAAACGCACAACTGGAAATGACAGACTTTGTATACTCTTTTCACAAGCCTGTAAGATTTATGGAGAGAAGCCAGAACCTCTTTAAATTCTCGCTTATAGACAAGGCTTGTGAAATGATAAACCGGTCGGAAAGGCCATTAATGATAATAGGTCAGGGAGTTATTCTTTCCGGAGCAGAAAGCGTGGTGGTTGAACTAGCAGAGAAGGGACACATTCCTATTGCATCAACTCTTATGGGTATCTCTGCTGTTCCAAGTTCGCACCCGCTCTTTACAGGGAACCTTGGAATGCATGGAAATCTTGCTCCAAATATGATGACTCAGGCATGTGACCTCATATTGGCAGTGGGTATGCGGTTCAGCGACAGGGTGACCGGCGATGTTTCCAGGTATGCGCCAAATGCAAGGATAATCCATATTGACATAGACAAAGCGGAATTAAATAAAGTGGTAAAAGCCGACCTTCCCATTTTGGGAGATGCTAAAACAGTTCTTGAGCAAATAACAGCTGGTGTGGTTTTCAAAGATCGTTCGGAATGGATGGATTTTGCAAGAGAAAAATGGGAGATGGAGAACGACTCGGTAATAAACAGGCTCCTTGAAATAAAGGAGAATTCTGTAAGTATGGCGCAGGTTGTAGATGAAATTGCCAACGCAGGGGGAGGAGATGCTGTGATAGTAACCGATGTTGGTCAGAACCAGATGTTCAGTGCCAGATACTCTAAATTCAACAAAACCAGGAGCCTCATCACATCGGGAGGTCTTGGGACAATGGGATTCGGATTGCCTGCAGCAATGGGAGCAAAGCTTGGGGTTCCGGAACGGCAGGTTGTTGCAATTTTGGGAGACGGGGGTTTCCAGATGTCGGTACAGGAGCTTGGAACCATTATGCAGTCGCAGATTGGTGTCAAAATAGTTATCCTCAACAACTCATTTCTGGGAATGGTACGTCAGTGGCAAGAGCTCTTTTTTGATAAAAGATACTCTTTTACCAGCATGGTCAACCCCGACTTTATGAAAATTGCCGAGGCTTATGAGATTCCTTCACAAAGAGTTGTAAGGCATTGTGAACTAAAGGATGCCGTGAGAGAGATGTTGGAGTGCCCGGGGCCATACCTTCTTGAGGTGGTCACAGAGAGAGAAGAGAACGTGTTTCCAATGGTTCCTTCGGGAGCCTCGCTGGATGGAATTATATATTAATCATATAAATGAAAATCAACTATCATGAAAAAAACGGAGTACATAGTTATTGCTTTTGTCAACAATCAGGTATCTGTACTAAACAGAATAACATCGGCATATCTGAAAAGACATATCAACATAGAATCCCTTAATGTTTCGGAATCATTCGTAAAGGGAATAAGTACTGTTGTAATATCGGCAAATACATCGGCCGATACAATAGAAAAGGTTGTAAATCAGCTGGGAAATATTGTTGACGTTATTTACGTGGATTATTATCTGCAGAGTGACCTTATCTGCAAGGAGTTGGGTTTATATAAGATAGCGTCTGTAATTCTTGACGAAAGGAGCTATTTTGAATATATACTTAACCGTTCTAATGGTCGGATTATCGAAATCAACAGCGACTACATAATAATGGAGAAATCGGGCACAAGGAACGAACTGGAAAAACTTAAAGAGGAGCTTGAAAAGAGAAATGTCCTTACCAGCTATTCAAGGTCGGGAATAGTTGTATTGCACAGAGAATCAATAGAAAACATGTTTCAAAAAGTATCATAGACATTAATAACAAACACAAACAAACTAAAAAACAAAAAAATTATGGCACAAATGAATTTTGGAGGATTCCAGGAAAACGTTGTTACAAGAGAGGAATTTCCACTTAAAAAGGCGGTTGAGGGACTAAAGGACGAAACTATCGCAATAATAGGATACGGAGTGCAAGGCCCTGGACAGGCGCTTAACCTGAGGGATAATGGTTTCAACGTAATTGTGGGTCAGCGTAAGGATTCTAAAACATGGGACAAAGCGGTGAGTGACGGATGGGTACCGGCTGTGACACTTTTCGAAATTGATGAGGCCTGCCGTAGAGGAACAATAATCCAGTATCTGCTCTCCGATGCAGGGCAAATACTACTTTGGCCCGAAATAAAAAAACACCTTTCTGCAGGCAAGGCTCTCTACTTTTCTCACGGTTTTGCAATCACCTACAGCGAAAGGACAGGAATTGTTCCTCCAAAGGATGTAGATGTGATTCTGGTTGCGCCAAAAGGCTCAGGGACATCGCTAAGGAGGCTGTTTCTGGAGGGACGTGGACTGAACTCCAGTTATGCAGTTTATCAGGATGCCACAGGAAAGGCATTTGAAAGAGCTGTTGCGCTGGGTGTAGGTATCGGTTCGGGTTATCTTTTTGAAACCACATTCAAAAGAGAGGTATATTCCGACCTTACAGGCGAGAGAGGAACCCTCATGGGTGCCATTCAGGGGATTTTTGCAGCTCAGTATGAGACTTTGCGAGAAAATGGACATACTCCGTCGGAAGCATTCAACGAGACAGTTGAGGAGCTGACTCAAAGCCTTATGCCGCTGGTAGCTGAAAACGGTATGGACTGGATGTATGCAAACTGTTCTACAACAGCTCAACGTGGTGCACTTGACTGGTGGAAGAGGTTCCGTGACGCTTCGCTGCCGGTTTTCAGAGAACTCTATTCGGAGGTTAAATCGGGAAATGAGGCCCAGCTTTCAATTGACTCCAACAGTAAGCCGGACTACAGAGAGAAGCTGGAGCTGGAGCTAAAGGAGATGAGAGAGAGTGAGATGTGGAGGACAGGCGAAGTGGTCAGGGGACTCAGGCCCGAGAGGAACAAATAATTTAAGATCATAAATATATTATGTCATACTTTCCCGCACTCAAAGACATCTCAAGGGCCAGACTCACTCTTAATGGAGTGGTTGTCTCAACGCCCCTAATGCCCAACCTTAATCTTTCTGAGAGGTTTGGAGCAAATGTCTTACTCAAGCGAGAGGACCTTCAAACGGTCCGCTCATATAAAATACGAGGGGCCTTCAATAAAATCAAGAGTCTTTCAGAAGAGCAGATGAAAAACGGAATTGTTTGCGCAAGTGCAGGCAACCATGCTCAGGGAGTCGCTCTCTCCTGCCAGAAGCTCGGCATAAAGGGAACAATCTTTATGCCGACAACTACTCCTAAACAGAAAATCGAGCAGGTGAAGATGTTCGGCAGGGAGTATATAGATATTGTAATTGCCGGCGATACTTTTGATTGCGCAAACAAGGCAGCCGTAAGGTTCTGTGAAGAATCGAGACAGACATTCATTCATCCGTTTGATGATCCAAAGATTATTGAAGGACAGGCAACCATGGGTATTGAGATAATGCAGGACACTCCTCAGAAGATTGATTATCTGTTTATTCCGGTAGGAGGTGGTGGCCTGGCCGCAGGGCTTGGGTCATATTTCAAGCAAATAAGCCCCGACACAAAGATAATTGGGGTGGAACCCTTCGGAGCACAGAGCATGAAGGCCTCGTTTGACAAAGGTGAGGTTACAGAGCTTGAACAGGTGGATAAATTCATCGATGGAGCAGCAGTAAAGAGGGTGGGAAAGTATACATTTGATATTTGCAGAAAGGTGCTGGACGACATTATTGCAGTACCGGAGGGTGCCGTCTGCACCACAATCCTTGAACTATACAATCAGAATGCGATTGTCGTGGAACCTGCCGGGGCTCTCTCAATATCTGCCCTCTCGTTCTATGCCGACAAGATAAAGGGGAAAACAGTAGTCTGTATTGTAAGCGGAAGCAATAACGATATAACCCGTACAGAGGAGATCAGGGAGAGGTCGCTTCTGTACGAAGGTTATAAACACTATTTTGTAATCCGCTTTCCTCAGAGGTCGGGCGCTTTGCTCTCGTTTGTCCAGAATGTACTTGGTCCCAAAGATGATATCACTCACTTCTCCTATTCAAAGAAGACTAACCGCGAACAGGGTCCGGCAGTGGTAGGGATAGAATTGGCAGACTCGGGTGATTTTCAGGCTCTTATTAAAAGAATGGATAAAAATGAGATTGTCTACGAATATATTAACGACAAACAGGATCTTTTCGGATTTTTGATCTAGGGATATAATCTTTTTATATCCCATTTATTGCCGGCAACCATGTATTTAAAACGATCGTGAAGACGGTTGGAACCTCCTTGCCAGAATTCAAATGAATGAGGTTCAACTATGTACCCACCCCAATGTTCGGGTCTGGATACTGCATCTGAGGCATTTTCCATTGTCTGGAAAAGAGTGGCCATTATCTTCTGTTCAAACTCCTCCCTGTCGGGCAGGTGGGAGCTTTGAGAGGAGAGTGCTGCGGTTATCTGGCTCTCTAACGGGCGGGAGTAAAAATATTCGTCAGACTCCTCTGCTGATAACTTTTTAACTATCCCTTCAATTCGTACTTGCCTCATTAATGTGGGCCAGAAGAATAGTAGCGAAGCATTTGGATTCTCTTCTATTTGCCTGCCCTTTTTACTGTTATAGTTAGTGAAGAATACAAAGCCATCGTTGGAGAACTGTTTCAGTAGTACCACCCTTGCAGAAGGCATCATATCATAACCAACAGTTGCAAGAGTCATTGCATTTGCCTCTATGGTCTCTTTTTCGGCAGCTTCCTTAAACCAGTCCTTGAACAGCATAAACGGATCGTCAGGCATATCCTCCCTTAAAAGGGGAGTTGCATCATAATCCTTTCTCATATGATATAATTTGTCAGCACTCATTTTTCAGTATATTTGGTACTATAACAAACAACTGGCACTTTTGATGGATAGATGGACTAAACATATGATGATCCCAGCCCTATGCTTTCATGGCCAAGTTCTCATTATTAAGTAGTTAAGTGAATGATTGCTTTTAGATAACTGTCTCATTATCAGTATTTGGCCATGAAAGCATAGGGCTGAATGCATGCCATTTTAGGTCGTTTCGGGCACTTGTTTGTAAAATGTCAGATTATTTGATAAATTTACTCCATCTCATAACATAAACGACTATGAATTCGTTACTTCTCAGGATCAGTATCGCTTTTGTCATTCTAATAGCTATATCGGGATGTAGGTTTTTCTCAAAATTAATGGATGAAAAAGAGGTGATACCAGAAGAAAAAGAGAACGTGGTTATTGAAGATATTCCCAAAAGACGGGCAATGGACACATTACTAGTGAGACAGCTCTGGATTAGTGAAACGTATCCGGACAGGGCGGCAGATGTTAAAGAAAAACCCGCTGCTACGGAAAAAGCAAAAAATATGGGATTTACAGATACGACAACTGTAAAAAGAAGCGGATTCAACGGTAACAGTGTATTTGTAGAAAAAAAAGGAACACTCAGGTCGTATTTCTCAAAAGAGGATCTCTCTGCAATAACAGAACTGAAAATAGAAGGTGAGGTGGATAGTCGCGACCTGATGTTTATCTGCCCCAATATGCCAAACCTTGTATTTCTCGATCTTAAAGATTGCAAAATTGAGAACAGAACCATTCCGGAATACTTCTTTTATGCAGACAAGACAGCAAATAATCTGGAGAAAATAATTCTTCCGGATAATCTGGAGGTCATTGGCAGAAGTGCCTTTTCTATGTGCAAGAAACTCAAAGGAGATCTGATAATTCCAAAAAGTGTGCGAATCATAGGTTATGGAGCGTTTTATATATGTTCCGGTTTTACCGGTAAACTTGAAATTCCAGAAGGTGTTAAGGAAATTGGAAGTTGGGCTTTCTTTAGATGCTCAGGTTTTACAGGCCAGTTGGAACTTCCTCAAGGATTGACAGTTATTGGGGATCATGCATTTTCTAACTGTCAGGGCTTTACCGGGCCTCTTACAATACCTGAAAACATTATTAGAATTCAGGATGCTTCGTTTGCATATTGCAAGGGACTTAACGGTGAACTCAAACTTCCGGATAATCTTGTTAACATAGAGGACCATGCTTTTTCCAACTGTTCAGGAATCTCAGGGAATCTTGTAATTCCAGTCAGTGTCAAAACCATTGGATTGTTTGCTTTTAACGGATGCACCAACATCACAGGGGAACTTGATATACCTGTCGGGGTAAGAACTATTGGATTCAAGGCTTTTTCGCAGTGTTCGGGCTTAAGTGCCATTAAAGTCAAATGGGAGGAACCAATATTGTACGGTTCCGAGATGTTCCCTCCCAGAGCAAAGGTGCTGGTTCCTAAATCACAAATATCTAGATACAACGCAACAGAAGGGTGGAAGAACCATAATATAGAAGGGTTTTAAATTATAAATCAAGATGTTAAAGTTGAAATTTGAACATGGAATCACCCTGGCATACCTTATACTAGGAGGAGCATGGATACTTTTCTCAGATAAGTTTCTCTATGCAATGATACCGGATGCTCGTCTACAGTCAGATATTCAGACATATAAAGGATGGCTCTACGTTGTAGTTACCGCAGTGTTCTTTTTTGTCTTTATTAAAAGACACCTTGTAAAATTAAGGAAAACAGAGCAAAAAGCACTTGAAAGCGACAGACTCAAATCGGCGTTTCTTACGAATCTCAGTCATGAGATACGCACGCCAATGAATGGGATACTTGGGTTTTCCGAACTGCTGAGAAATCCTGAACTTACAGGAGAGCAACAACAGGAGTATCTGAAAATAATTGAATCAAGCGGAGAGAGGATTTTATCACTATTCGGCGATCTTGTAGTAATGTCCAAGGTTCACTCGGGACAGATTGGGGTTGAAAACAGCGAAGTGAATATTAATGGAATTTCTTCTGAGTTGTTCAATTATTTCAAACCCGAAGCAGAGAACAAGGGACTAAAGATTTATTTTGTTAATTCACTGCCAAACGACGAAGCAACAATAAAAACTGACGGTGAGAAGGTAAGGGCTATTTTATTGCACCTCATAAAAAATGCCGTTAAGTACACATCAACCGGAGATATTGAATTCGGATACCTTAAGAAGGGCAACAATATTGAGTTCTTCGTAAGTGACACCGGAATAGGAATCCCAAAGGACAAAACGGAAGTCATTTTCAAGAAATTTGTCAAGGCAGAATCCAATTTGTCAAAACTTCACGATGGAGCAGGTTTAGGTCTCTCCATAGCAAAAGCTTATGTAGAGATGCTGGGAGGTAAAATATGGGTAGAATCGGAAGAAAATTCAGGTTCGACGTTCTACTTTACGATCCCATATCATATATGATCAATCTTGTTTAATGCAAAAGCGTAGGCACCCAAAGCAATGGCCCGGCTAGCACCGATTTTTGAAGTAATAACTCCAATTCTCTTAAATGGGTCGTAGCTGACCTTTTTTGTTGTGCCATATATATCAATAAGCACCTCTTTATCTTTGGCAAATTGATCAAATCCTTCGGGATCGTCCAGATCGAAGACCTCTGTCTGTACCCTGTTTACAGGTTCCCCTCCAAAGGTGCTTATCTTGCTTCTCATCTCATTTATAAGTGCAGGATAAATATACTTTCTTGCCCCTGTAAGTCCGCCACCAATCACCACAAGACCGTCAATAAGGCTGGCAGATGTTGCCATAGCATCTCCTGCAGCCTCTCCCAGACGTGCAAATGAAGCAATTGCTGAATCTCTGTCGCCCTCTTTTATACCCTCGGCAATTTCAAAAATATCCTTGGGTTCAAGTCCGTGATTGATATTTGACGACAACTCACCATAAACCCGCTTAATAGCAGCGATACTGACACTTGCCTCCATTATAACGTTCGGATAGAATTTATTTCTCAGGCAGAATATCTCTACACATGAGTTATCACCAATATGCAATTTCCCATCTACAGCAAACCCGAAACCGAATCCCGTCCCTAATGTGTAGCCTAATAGATTGTGATACTGCTTTTTACTTCCTTTTTCCCGTAACCTGTTATTAATTTCAGGTAGCACTCCCGACATTGCCTCGCCATATACAAAAAGATCCCCGTCGTTGTTTATAAAAACAGGTATTCCGAATTTCTCCTGTAAAAACGGACCAAGCGCAACACCATCGCGAAAGGATGGGAAGTTAGGTAGGTAGCCCCCTATAATTCCGTTAGGATAGTCAGCAGGGCCGGGAAAAGCAAAACTGATTGCCACAGGTTTCTCGTCCAACTTATCAATAACCATAGAGAACCCCTTTACAAGGTTTGCAAGGCAATCATCCAGCCTGTCGGATAAAGATGGCAGGGTAATAGGTTCCACCTTATATTCATTCCCCTGTATTGCAGAAAATACGAAATTTGTTCCACCGGCATCCAGTGTTATTACAGTTCTGTTATCAAAATTGTATGTCATAATTGAAATCAATAAGTTCTATTACTTATAAAGGTACCAGTCAGGAAAATCTACACCAAGTGATTTTGCCCAAACCAGGAATTTGGGGTAATATACCCCTATGTTTACAGATTCCGTTGGAAAATCAAAATCTCCCGGGACGAGTATCCCAAAAGGCATCCCGTCGTCAGAAATGTAATACCGGTTTTGTTTAGGGTCCGATTTATCATTGGAACTACCAAGAAGTTTGCTGTCTGCAAGGTCGGTAGGCATATAATTTGGCAAGTGTACCTCTCTGCCGCGACTAGCACTGTTGACAACAATAAATGGATTGTAAGGAGGAGTTGTGACCTGTTCAAGAGTAACCGGCGACGAGAAATCTATCTGTATGCTGAACTCGGGTTTGTCCCCTGCAGCCTTGAGTCCCAGTGCAGTAATATTGTCGAAGACCATCACAACTGCTTTGCTTTGTTGCTGTTCAGTACCGTTAGCCGACAACTGATACGAAAAATTGCCATCTGCAAAAGTACTGGTATTTTTCACACTGCTTACTGCCGATGAAGCCAGCCCAAGCTGGTATCCAAAACCAACGTCAAGTATTCCTCCTGACCATACCGGTTTTATTCTGTCAATTATCTTTATTATCTGATTTCTGTTATTTAGGTAGTGAGTGGAGTTGTATGAGACAACAACATCGTTCATGTCATAGTCACCTCTGCTTGGCCACAAATCTTCGAAGGCCAGAGTGTGATAGGAGTTAATTGACGGGTAATGGGTAGAATATGCAACATCTGCATCATTTGGAAACTCATCGCGGTCGTCTGGTATTCCATCCTTATCCTTGTCGTTTGTCTTGATAAGCAAAGGAAGGTCCTTGTATTGAATTGCTGTTTCAGGTGTAGCTGAAGCATAAAAAAGAGCATCATTGAAATCGTTGTCTGAACTCAGCGTCCTGTTTACATCTTCAAACCCTATCAAAACGATATCCCTCTCAGGGTCATATAACAGCACATTGTGAGGTTTTTGAAGTGGGTCACTTTCCGGGTTGAACTGCTCAAGAGAGTAGTAAATAGGGTTATTCTGACTTATAGAGCCATTACTTTGATAGCTATAAGCAGCAATAAACCATCCAATGCTTGTCCCGGCAGGAAAAATGTCTGTTAAGGCACTTCCGTTCCAATATTGGAGTTGCACCCGGTTTCCTGTCAAAAGACCACCTCCACTGCCTAAAAAGGAAGCGTTGGGAAAAGCTATGATTTTACTGATTTCGCTCAACTTTGTCGGAGGATTATTTGTAGGGTAGTGGAAATAGCCAAGAACATTCTTGTAGCTGGCTCCCTCATGAATAAAGACAACCTCTATTTTTGCATTTTCTATAATATGAAGTGCAGAGTTTACGCCATTCGCAATAAATTCAGGATGTACAATGGGCACCTTTTTACTTTCAGGCAATGTAGCGTTTATATCATTCATAAATTCTGCAGAAACTGCAACATCGGGTGATAGAAGATATGAAGGGACTCCTGTGCTGCTCCATGTGCCCAGAGTAGTGTATCCTGGGATAGAAGCGTTTAGTTGTAGAACATTACCGCTCTTGACATACATTTGTGCCGCCATAAAGCTGGCCGGATTACTTGCTTCTACTGTAAACTTATCGTTTGCAAAGGACGACTGGAGAAGCTGAGGGACTCCAAGTGTCGGGCTGTATATATATAGCTTCTTTACAGATTTTTTTATGTTTACAATGCCATTATATGTTCCGTAGTTCTCGGTAATACCTTTTAAAATTGGATTAAGTCCTGCTTTGAGAACTTCCAGTTCCGGATCTCCTTCAACTGCAGCAAAGGGATATTCATCATATACATAGAACACTATGGGTGAAATGAATTTTAATTTATAATCAACGGATAAAGAATAATTACCCACTGTAGCAAAGTCAAAATAGGTTGTTTCCTCCACAGGTTGGGTTTTTGGTGATAATTTTAAACACGAGGTAAAGACCAATCCTAAAAAAGCCATTACTAAAAGAAAAACAGAAAAGTGCCGTTTCATATATCTTACTTATAATACTCTTAAATAACTTGTTAATAAGAAACAAATGTATCAATAATTATGTTTATATCAATGCTGGATATAATATGTTTTATTCACATTTGCTATTCGCGTGATTTTTATTGTAATTTGCAAGTCTAATCAATTATCAGGAATTTAGTCATGGCATTACAGGAAACATTCGAAAAGCAGGGGCAATGGCTTTTCAGATACAGAAGCAATATCCCTCTTATCATATTATTAATTGGAACATTAATATATCTGTGGTCGGAACTGCATCCGGAAACTTCATTTTACAAGGGAACCCCGTATGAAATTTATTACGAGTCGTTTTGTCTTTTTGTGAGTCTTTTCGGGTTGTTTATACGTGTATACACTGTTGGTCATACACCCGCAAACACTTCCGGCAGAAATGTCGCAAAACAGGTTGCAGACTCACTGAATACCACAGGAATTTATTCTATTGTAAGACATCCTTTGTATCTGGGTAACTTTTTTATGTGGTTCGGTCCGGCTCTGCTTACAGGTCATTTCTGGTTCCTTGTATCGTTCTGCTTTTTCTACTGGGTTTATTATGAGAGGATAATGTTTGCAGAAGAGCAGTTCCTCAGAGGTAAATTCGGGAAAACATATCTTGATTGGGCAGAAAAAGTACCTGCATTTGTGCCTAAATTCAAGAATTTTATCAAACCTGGATTTCCTTTCAGCTGGAGAAAGGTCCTGAAAAAGGAGAAAAACGGGCTTGCAGCAGTATTTCTGATTTTCTTTATATTTGATGTTGTAGGTGAGTTGATTAACAAAGGACACAATTACAACTACTTTCTAGTGGTTATGTGTATTCTGACATTGCTAATGTATGCTGTTCTGAAGTATTTGAAATATAATACAAAAGTTCTGGACGAAACCGGCAGATAGGAAATGGAAAAGGATGCCCGAATCGCTTCAGACATCCTCCCCCAAAATTATCAACTATGAAAAACGCAACTATTTCTTAAGTGTTATGGTCCAGGTCTTTGTGCCGTTAGACACAGTAGCCTTATTGTCTGCGGTACCATCGCCGTAATCTATCGTAATTACCTTTCCGTCACCGAATGTTGTTGTTGCTATACCCTTAACTATTTCGCCAGGAACGGCTTTAAACAGCAGCGGAGTGGCCTCTGCAATCTTCTTTGTCTGGGTTGCACTCTTCTCGTTAGTCAGGGTGATGGTCCCGAATGTCTGAATGGTATTGTCATCAAGGGTTTTTGGCTCGCCGAATTTATAAAGACGTGTCATGCTGGCTACTCTTTGATTAAATTTAATACCGTCTGGGAATGTCACTTTAAAATCTTCTGTAATAACTGCCTGCTGAGAATTTGAATCTACCTGTCTGGTAATATTTTTTGTCATCTGACCATTATAGAGATATCCGTCAACCTTAAAATTCTGATACTTTAATTTTTGATCGGTATTAAGTTTAGTGTTTGCATAAATGTATGCTACAAGTACACCCGATCTGGTTTTGCCGTCGATGCCTTTGTTTCCGGTTCCGAAGTCCACAGTGACAATTCTTATTGAAGATGAATCACGCATAGAAATTGTAACTGTACCTGTTAAGAATTGTTCTCCCCAAAAAGCTTTAGTGACAGGGGAAAACGAAGTCAGCTGCATTATTTCGCCTAAAATACCGTCAGACTCTGCGCTTATCTGTTCAAGGAACGCATCATGAATGATCAAATCGTTGTTTTCTGAAAGCTGGTCGCTTTTTGTGCATGAAGATGCAGATATAAGAATAACTGCAGTAACAAAAAAAAGAAGTCGTTTCATTTTTTCAATTATTAAAGGTTAGTTAAGAATAATCTTTTATCTTTAAGAAGCGGATTTGCCTAATAAGTTAAATCAAATGAAAAAGTAATTTTAACTTTTCTGATGTTTGTGCTTCATAGTATACAGATAATAATAATTGCGAATGACGGAGCCCCAGGACGAATATATTTTGTCACTTATAAAGGAGGACAATACCAGGGAGAAAGGGTTAACCCTGCTGATAAACAAATATAAAGAGAGAATCTACTGGCATATAAGGAGATTGGTAGTGAGCCATGAAGATGCACAGGATGTAATGCAGGAGACTTTTTTAAATGTTTACAGGTTTATTGACACATTCGGACAGGAGAGCAAGCTTTATACGTGGTTATACAGGGTTGCGACAAATGAGTGCATAAAATTATTCAGAAAACGGAAACATATTTTCACTTCATATGATGAGATAAGCGACCAACTGATAAACAAATTATATTATAATACAGCAGATGAGGGTGATAAGATAGTCGTGAAATTTCAGGAAGCAATACTCAGATTGCCGGAAAAACAGAGGTTTGTTTTTAACTTACGATATTACGATGAACTGAATTACGATGAGATTTCCAAAATCCTGAATATGAGTGCAGGGTCGGCAAAGACAAATTATCATTATGCCGCAGAGAAAGTTAAAGAATACATGTTAAATCGCTAAAGAATAGATGAATAAAGAATTTGATTTTGATAAGGTAGGAAAGAGATTGCCCTACAAGATTCCCGGGTCGTTTCTGGATGAGTTCACAGGTAACTGCATAAATATGACAAAGAAAGAAAAAAAAGGAAGGTCATTCAGAGTGCATTTGTGGAAAATCTCCTTTGCCGCAGCATCAGTTGTGTTAATTCTGATTACCGGGTTATTACTTAACAAAGGAAAAGAGGTCCCCATTATAAATTTTAACGACTCAATAAAAAACGTAACCATTTCCGAAAATACCGAAGTCGAAAAAATAATAAGAGAACTATCAGATGATGAGTTGATTCTTCTCTCTACTATGCTGGATTCAGATATGTTCAACGAATAAAAAAAGATATGAAGACACTCTTAAAATGTACGGTTTTGTTCCTGCTTATTACAGCAGCATTAAAGCTAGAAGCTCAGGAGATAAAGAATTTTCCAAGGGTAAGAATGCTTCTGATGGAGACTCAGCTGGCAGAAATTAAAAAGAATATAAACATAGACAACAGGAACATGCAGAAATTCGACCAGATATACAGAGAATATATTCTGGAGGTATCTGCGCTTAACTCAACATATAAGGGACTTGTTCCTTTAGAGGCAAATCTGGGAAACATGTCTGATCCAGAAATTGAGGACAATTTTATAAGGCAGACAGAGAAGGCCAAGAGACTTCTTATAGTGAGAGAAAAGTACTTTTATGAGTTCAAGACTATAATGAAACCGGGAGAGATCATAAAAATGTACAGGATTGAGAGGGAGATTGTGAGAAAGGTACAGCAGGAGTTGAAAAACAGAGCGAAAAACAGGTAGCATCATTTGTACCGACACGGCACCTCATTTTTTCATATATTTGTCAAAACAAAATATGGAAATTTCTGGATTATTATCTTTCATTGCAGTCTCCATGTTGCTTACAATTTCACCCGGGCCCGATATTCTGTATGTAATAACTCAAAGCATAACATCTGGCAAAAGAGCAGGAATTGCTACGGCGATGGGTCTATGTACAGGTCTCATGGTGCATACTGCTGCCGCCGCTTTTGGGGTGTCGGAAATTCTCCGCCAATCGGCAGGGGCGTTTTCGATATTGAAGTATGCAGGAGCTGCATATCTGTTTTACCTGGCATGGAAAGCATTCGCTGAAAATCGGGATAATCAGATAAACACTCATCCAGTAAAAAAGAGTGGAAAATCTCTATACAGGCAAGGTATATTAATGAATATACTTAATCCTAAGGTAGCTCTTTTCTTCCTTGCATTTCTGCCACAGTTTGTAAATACTCATTCAGGCAGTATACCTGCCCAAATGGTGATTCTTGGGTTACTTTTTATAATTCAGGCAATTGTAATCTTTACACTGGTTGCAGTATTTGCCGGAATTTTTGGTGACAAGTTGGCAAAAAATCAGAAGTTGGCCAAACAAATCAATTATGTTAAAGGATCAGTTTTTATCCTTATCGGGGCTAAACTGGCCTTTGGAGAGATTAAGTGAATATGCATATAAAAAAGAAAACAGGTATAATAATATCGTTCTCTGTCATTTCGATTGTCTTGCTGTTTATGCTACTAAGGGGACCGGCATTGAGGATGTATGTATCCCATAAAACCAAGCAAGCAGAAGAACGATATTCTCTGGTAGTCAGTTATGAGAAACTTAAAATGTCGGGACTGGCAGGTATTAAAATCACCGGTCTCAGAATATGGCCACATAATGGCGACACTCTCTTTTCTGCAGATTACATAAGGCTGGAGATGAATCCTTTAAAACTTCTTTTTCTTACTCCCGATCTCAGAAGACTGGATGCAGAAAATATCAAAGTCAACTTTGTTAAAAATGACTCACTATCCAACTTCGACTTTCTTTTTAGAACAGGAAATAAACCCGTTTCTGCTTCTCAGAGCAGCCAAACGGTTGAGGGACACCTAAACTACGCCAGAAATGCTGACAACCTACTATCGTTGGTTTTAGGAGTATTACCTGCAAATGCAAATATTAACAGGCTGAACATAGGGTATCGTAACGGACCTTACGCTCTCTCTATTGATGTCCCCGAACTGATTGTGAAAAATAATTCGTTTAATACAGAAATCACGTCTGTGGATGACGGTTTGACAACAGTACTTTCTGCTGAAGGGATACTGGATGATTCTGAAAGGAAGATAACAGCGCGTCTGTTTGCAAGAGACGGAGCCAAGGTCTCTGTGCCATTCCTTGATTTCAAATGGGGAGCTGAGGTTCAGTTTGATACGCTTGCCTTCGACCTCACCGGCTCATCAAGAAAAAACGACCGGATTATCCTTGCCGGAAAAGCTATGGCAAAAGGCATTTCTGTATTTCACGAAAGAATATCACCGGTAAATGTTATTCTTGAAAATGGAGAGTTTGACTATAAAATTAACATTGGCAAGAATTATCTGGAACTTGACTCATCTTCGACAGCTGTAATAAACGAATTCACATTATCACCCTATTTTAGGGCGGAAAAAAACAGAGAGTGGCAAATTACGGCATCGCTTAATAAAACGGATTTTCCTGCGGATGAATTATTTTCTTCGTTGCCCAAAGGGCTGTTTTACAATTTGGAGGGAATAAGGACCGAGGGTACACTTAACTATCATTTCTATCTTAATCTGGACTTTTCCAGAATTGACAGTCTGAAACTGGAATCATCTCTTGTGCCAAAGAAATTCAGAATTATAGGTTCGGGCAAAACCGATCTTAGAAAAATGAATTCCGACTTTGAGTATACGGCCTACGAAAACGGATATCCCGTAAGGAGCTTGATTGTTGGCCCGGAAAACAGCAACTTCAGGACATTGGACAGGATTTCTCCTTATCTTCAGATGGCTGTCCTGCAGTCGGAAGATGGCGGGTTTTTCTACCACGGAGGGTTTCTGATCGAGAGTCTTCGCGAAGCACTGGCAGAGGATATAAAAGAGAAAAAGTTCAGGAGGGGAGGTAGCACCATAAGCATGCAACTTGTTAAAAATGTGTTTCTCAGCAGAAACAAGACACTTGCAAGAAAATTTGAGGAGGTTATGATTGTCTGGCTCATTGAAACAAACCGATTGAGCAGTAAGGAGAGGATGTTTGAGGTGTATTTGAATATAATTGAGTGGGGCCCCATGGTATACGGAGCAAATGAAGCGGCACGGTTCTATTTTGACAAGGATGCAAAAGAGATCAACATAAATGAAGCAATATTTCTAGCAAGCATAATTCCTTCGCCAAAGCGTTCGCTTAACTCCTTTACGGATGATCTTAAGTTGAAACCCGCCATGGAAGGATATTACAAACTTCTGGCGCAGAGATTCAGGATAAAGGGGTTAATAACAGAACAGGAAGAGGCAGGAATAATACCGGAGGTAAAGGTAGCAGGGGAGGCAAAGAGAAGGATTCAAAACAGAGCTAAATCTTCGCAGACAATTTCATCTCTGCCATCAATGTTCTGATTGTCTCTTTAACGCTGATTATCTTCTCTGCCCTGAACGCATTGCTGCCGGCAAAAGCATACCCTTTGTTGAAGTTACCCTTGAAAGCGTTGTATAGAGCAATAATTATACAATAAGGACTCTTTGTATAATCACAAGTACGGATGCAATGGAACGGGCAGCTTTTGGGTTTTTCTGTTCCCTCTTTCACCCGCTCTATAAACTTGCTGAATATTGCCCTTCCCGGCATTCCAACAGGGCTTTTGATAATCTCTATGTCGGATTCCTTGGCATTTATATAGGTCTCCTTGAATGCCAGAGAGGCATCACATTCTGTAGTAGTGACAAATTTCGTCCCTATCTGAACAGCCGATGCGCCAAGGTCGAGAATCTTTCTCATCTCTTCGCCATTGTAGATGCCACCTCCTGCAATTATCGGAATCTTGCAATTATTCTGCTCTTCAACAATCTTTATGTTTTTAACAAGATCTGGCAGCAGCTCTTCAAGAGAGTAGTTACTGTCTGATATCTGATCCTCCTTATATCCCAGATGTCCCCCGGCTTTAGGGCCTTCAAGGACAATGGCATCAGGTACATAGTTGTAGTTTTTGATCCACTTCTCGCAAATTATAAGAGCGGCTCTTGTAGAAGATACTATAGGAACCAGTTTGGTAATGCTGTCCTTCTGGAGGTAAGAGGGAAGATCCAGTGGGAGCCCGGCACCAGCGAAAATAATATCTGCTTTGCTGGCAATGGATGTTTTAACCATGTCTGCAAAATTTGTAAGTGCAACCATAATGTTTACACCTATTACACCTTTAGCAAGTTCCCTTGCTTTTCTCAACTCCTCCTTTAATCCGAATATTGACGCCTCGCTATAACTGTCAGACGAATTCTTATACAAAAGGCCTATACCGGCACATGAGATCACACCTACACCACCCTCATTTGCAACAGCCGAAGCCAGACCCGATAAAGAGATACCCACACCCATACCACCTTGCACGATTGGAACAGTGAGCCTAAGGTTACCAATAGAAAAATTACTCATCAATTTTTGTTGCCAAGGTAGGCATAATGAGTTAGTATTTAAAGATATTATCCGGTATTTTTTATTAGTTGTCGTAAAGTTCTCTTTATGTGTGATTAAGAGATAGGGAATAATTACACCATACATTAAGCAGGAAGAGTAATTATATTTATCTTTGAGAGAAATTCAAAAAGGAACCATTATGAATGCGAAAAAAATATTTACACTAATTGCGTTTTCTTTGATAACATTTATCGCAATAGGACAAGCAGACCAATCTTCGGTTAAACCGGTGAAACTGCCGGTAAACTGGGAGGAACTTACTTCTCCCGATTTTGCGCAGGCTGTCTCTCTTTCAGAAGGAGTCTGCATAATTCCAATGGGTGTAATTGAGAAACATGGCCCTCATCTTCCTCTTGGAACAGATGTCTTCACCGCTAGAGAAATCAGTAAAAGGGCAGCATCTAATGAGTATTGTGTTGTATTTCCGTTCTATCTGGCCGGCCAGATATTTGAAGCCATGCACCAACCCGGGACAATTGCATACAGCCCCGAGCTTATTTACAAAATTCTGGATGAAACTTGCCAGGAGTTATCCAGGAACGGATTCAAGAAGATATTAATTGTAAACAGTCATGGAGGCAACAACAATTTCGTGACATATTTTTGCCAGACACAACTGGCGAAACAAAAGGATTATGCCTTATATGTTTTTACTCCTGAGGTCGATAAGGATACACAAAAGAAGATTGCGTCAATACAAAAAACGAACACAGGTGGGCATGCCGACGAGGCAGAGTCAAGTGTGATGATGCTGTTCCGTCCCGAGCTTGTGAAGATTGATAAAGCAGCTACCCAAAGCGGAGAAGACCAGATGCGACTTAAGATCAGTAATGCATATACCCCAATCTGGTGGTATGCAAAATATCCGAATCATTATGCGGGTGATGCCAGGGACGCCAACCCGGTATTAGGAGAGGTAATTGTTAATCAAAAGGTTCAACAGCTTTCCGATGTCATAAAGTCAATAAAGGCCGACAAAGAGACAATAAGGCTTCAAAACGAATTCTATAAGGAGTGTGTGAATTGATTTATTTATCTTTGCATATCTTTATCTGTCAGTAAATTTGGTTTCATAAATGAAGTTATTCAGAGTCAGACTGTTGAACAGTATTTTTATTTGTGCTTTGGCAGCATTGCTGTTTTCCTGCAAATCTATAGGGCATGAACAGCAAAATATTAAAAATAGGCTGGAAGCATGGGATAATATCATAGATAATAATCCTAAAGCTATAATTGACAGCCTGGAAACTATTAACCCCGAGAGACTCTCTAAGAGCAATGTTGCCTATTACAATCTTTTGTCGACTATTGCCAGACATGTTAATTATTATAACATTAAGAATGATTCTGTAATAAATCAAGCGGTTAACTGGTACCGAGGGGTAAAGGATTACCGGAATTATTGCAGGTCCTTACTTCACAAGGGCATAGTAATCTATAACATAAGTCAGGTAGATTCTTCTTCTTACATGTTCATTAAACAGGCAGAAGAGCTATATACTTCAAGAGGAATTAATGATAAAGCCCTCGAAAGTACTCTTTACCTCTACCTTGGAAGAATCAGCAGGGTGAAGGTGAAATACATTGACGCCGAACGCTATTTAAACAAAAGCATAAAGATTAGCACAGAGATAAATAATATTCATATTTTGCAGAATGCGAGAATAGACCTGTTCTGGACCTACTTGTCGCAAAAAAGATATTCGGAGGCCTTATCCAATATAATAACATTTGCCGACGAGGACTCATTATCCCCAAACATACAGTATAAATTTTATAATGCTCTTTCAGGATACTATTCATCAAAACAAGATTTCAAAATTTCGACTGAGTATGTAAAGAAGATGCTTGCCATGAAGTCCACGGACAACCTGGATATCAATTACTCAAAGCTCTATTATTCTCTTGCCAACTATTATAGAAAATGTAACCGGCCCGACAGTGTCCTTTTTTACAGTAAACTTGCAGTACAATCTGTCAAGAATGTAAATTCGGAGACTCATTTCTATTACCGTTATCTGGCTGACATATATTCACAGAGAGGTGACTATAAGGAAGCATTTGAGAATTGCCGTCAGGCATACTTCTCTTATATTTCGGTTTATTCTAAGATTTCACAAAACAGATATCTGGAGATCGAAAAGAGATATGACCTTTCTCAAAAAGAGTCTCAACTGAGGAAATCGGAGGCAGACAAGGCATTTCTATTTAGTGTGGTAATATCTTTATCACTAATGGTGGTGCTCACGATCCTCTTTTTTGGGAAATTTGTTAACAAGTATAACAGAAAACAGGAGAGTTCGAAGGAGGAGATCTTCTCTGCTACAAATGAGTTAAAACGATCATGGTTTATAAATGAAGTTCAGAAAATTTCAGCAGATTTGTTGCCGAGGTTTATTGAAGATGTGAATAAGCATGCAAACAGAAGCAGAAAACTGTCAAAAGAGATATCAGACGAACTGAATAAATCAATTGATGAAGTGAAATCAGCGGCCAGAAATAAGCTTACCGCAATTGTCCGGAACGAGACATTTTTGACCCTCAATCCAAGTCTTAAGTATCTTCAGGATCTGTCCGACCTGGAGAAAATCATCGTTGGGTTGATTGAATACGATTACACAACCCAGGATATTGCCGACTTACTTAATACTACTCCTTCGAGTATAAGAGCAACAAAAACTAAAATCAGAGAGAAAATATTTTATATGAAAAACCTCTCCGATACCGAAAAAACTGCTCTGAAAATCTTCGAAAAGGAGTGATTTTAAAACACCCAAGCGCAACTTTGCGCAGCAACTTTTTTTTATTTAATTGATTTAAAGATTAATAAGTGGGCATTTAGCGCAACTTTGCGCAGCAAACATATTTACCCTTTGTAATATAGATTTTAGCAATTAATTTTGGACAAGATCTAGTTCTTACAAACGGTACCCGCTGGGGATTGGCTTTAAGTTAGCCCGGCACTTTTGTCAAAGTCCTTGCAACGGGATTTATATTTATTAGGGTAGTTATAAATAAAAAGGGGACCGTTAATGGTCACATGAAATAACCACGAATGTTTCATGTGACCATTGTTGTTTTAGTCCACTATTCAAAAGCTACCTTACAATAGTTTATTCCGTAGACGTCATACCTTTTTGTCTGTTCCTTCATACGAAGCATAAAGTCAGGATAATTTCTTGATTCTTTTGGCGACCAGACAACTTCTGCAAGAGCTGCTGCCCTTGGATACACCATGTATTCCACATGCTTTTCTGTAGCCATATATTCTGTCCATACATTTCCCTGTGCACCCATAATATATGCTGATTCCTCTTGTGTAAGTGTTGAAGGGACTGGTTCATAGCTGTAGATTTTCTCCAGAGGAGTGAAACCTCCTATAGCAAAAGGTTGAGTCTTTGGTTCTGCTTGATAATGATCTAGATAACAGAATGTCCCCGGAGACATTACAACAAAGTGTTGCTGTTTAGCGGCAGCTATGCCTCCATCTTCGCCTCTCCACGACATTACAGCGGCATTCGGAGCGAGACCCCCCTCCAGTATCTCGTCCCAGCCTATAATCTTGCGACCCTTGCTGTTGATATACCTTTCTATCCTTTGAATGAAATAGCTCTGAAGCTCATGTTCGTCCTTAAGGCCTTCGGCAGCAATTCTTTGCTGACAAACCGGACACTGCTTCCAGCTCTCCTTGGGACATTCGTCGCCGCCGATATGAATGTATTCAGACGGGAACAGAGTCAGAACTTCGTCAAGGACATCCTGCAAAAAAGCAAATGTACTCTCTCTCCCGGCACACATTACATCTTTCCATACACCCCAACGTGTGCATACCTCATAAGGTCCGCCTGTGCAACCCAGATACGGATATGATGCAAGTGCAGCAAGTGCATGGCCCGGCATCTCTATCTCCGGTACAACAGTCACATATCTTTTAGCGGCATATTCCACAATTTCTCGGATATCATCCTGTGTATAGAACCCACCATGGGGAGTTCCGTCAAATACTTTGGAAAGCCTGTTACTTCCTACAATTGTCTCTTTGCGTACAGACCCTATTTTTGTAAGAAGAGGGTACTTTTTAATCTCTATCCTCCAACCCTGGTCCTCTGTAAGATGAAAGTGAAATGTGTTGAATTTGTGCATCGACATATAGTCTATATACCTTAAAACAAATTCTTTAGGCATAAAATGACGGCAAACGTCAAGGTGAAGTCCTCGCCACTGGAAGCGCGGATAATCAACTATATGAGCAAGAGGAACAGATATTTTTTTTGCATTTTCCTTAGAAGCAGGCATCATTTGAATCAATGACTGAATGCCGTAGAAGAGTCCATTAGGAGTTGAAGCTTCTAGAGTAATTCCCTCTCGTGTAACATCTAGTCTGTATCCCTCTTTTTGAATGGCGGCAGCCGGGTTTAGTGATAAATAAACCGAATGTTTTTCTGACTTTGCTGAATAAATGACAGGAAGGGCTACAATTCCGTAAAAGTTTTTGAGATGGTTCAGAAGCGGAGAAGTAATATTCTCAATACTCTTATCTTTGAAATTGTATAATATTCGCGTTTTACTTCCTATATAAAAATTTCCTTTCTCTATGGTAATAGACACCGGTTTAGGTATGATATTCAGACCATACAGAGAAATATTTGATGAAAAAACAAGTGCCCCAAGCGCTAACGCCATAATTCTAAGGTATTTCATGAGTTTATGTTTTAAATTACGAAGTACAATTTAGAAAAAATTTCAATTTCAAAGAATTGTTTTAACTTTATATAGATTTCCGGGGATAATTAATTAAAAAACGTTGCAATGAAAAAATTATTATTAATCACAGGATTACTTCTTTTTTGTACATTACCGAACATCTTCGCACAGGAACAACAAGTGCCAGACTCAGAGAACAAAGTGAGGATACCAAAGAACTATGTGAAGTTCAATATCACTTCAATTGCATTGAAAAACTACTCAATACAATATGAGAGGGCACTTACAAAAACCATATCACTGGCTTTCACTTTCAGAGACATGCCATCTACAAATCTCCCTTTCAAAAGCCAGATCCTCAAGCAGATTGATGCAACTGATGAAACAGCGCGAAATGCGGTTAACGGAGTAAAAATAGGTAATATGGCTTTCACCCCGGAGGTGAGGTTTTATATGGGTAAAAAAGGATATGGCAGAGGATTCTATATCGCCCCTTTTTATCGATATGCAAAATATGAAGCGTCAGAACTGGAGTTTGATTATGAGTATGAGAACGACCAGAACGAGCAGGTAAATGCAAGCATATCTATGTCCGGAAACATAACAGCAAATACTGTCGGGCTTATGTTTGGTGCCCAGTGGGCACTGGGAAAACATATATGTCTGGATTGGTGGATACTTGGACCTCATTATGGGAAAAGCAAGGGAGATATTACAGGAATTCCTTCAGACGCCATTCCACCAGAAGGCCAGGCTGAGATAAGGCAGACCCTTGAAGATCTTGAGATTCCAATGGTTAAACAAACAGTAGAGGTTTCTGAGCGCCGGGTCAATATGAAAATTGACGGACCTTGGGCAGGGGTAAGAGCCGGCATATCTTTAGGTATAAGATTTTAAATAACAGGGGCAAGAATTATGACATTGACAATTATCATCATATTCTGCTCGTTGCTCCTTTTTGCATATCTGTTTGACATAACATCTTCAAAGACAAAGATACCTTCCGTCATACTTCTTTTACTATTAGGATGGATGGTAAAGCAGTTGACGATGTTGTTTGAATTTGATATACCTGATCTGACATCGGTGTTGCCGGTCTTTGGTACCATTGGACTTATACTTATTGTTCTGGAGGGTTCCCTTGAGCTTGAGCTGGACAGATCTAAAACAGGACTAATTAAAAAGTCTTTTATAGGAGCCGTATTCTCACTGTTGACACTCTCTTTTGTCCTGGCTGCTCTGTTCCATTTTGTCGGACACTTCTCTTTCCGTGACAGTCTTGTAAATGCTATTCCCTTTTGCGTTATAAGCAGTGCAATAGCCATCCCCAGTGTCAGGAGCCTGAGGCCGGCGCAAAGAGAGTTTGTAATTTACGAAAGCAGTTTGTCTGATATTGCCGGGGTGTTATTCTTTAATTTTGTGGCACTAAATGCAACATACGACTTTAGCCTTCTGGGAAATTTTGGATTACAGCTGTTTGGCATAGCTTTGGTTTCGGTTGTAGCAATACTGGGACTCTCATTTTTGCTGCACAGGATAGAGCACCACATAAAGTATATACCAATAATCCTTCTGGTGATATTAATCTATTCTGTGTCGGAATACTATCACTTGCCGGCTCTGATATTTATATTACTTTTCGGACTGTTTCTGGGCAATCTCAAAAAATTGAGACATTTTAAATTAGTAGAAAGATTCAGACCGGAAGAACTCGAAAAGGAGGTCTCGAAATTCAGGGAGCTTACTATAGAAGCAGCTTTTCTGGTAAGAGCAATATTCTTTTTGCTGTTTGGTTACCTTATAGAGACAGCCGAGATTCTTAATACTGATACATTAATCTGGGCCACGGTAATAGTTGCAGCAATTTTTGCCATACGTGCCTTTCAGCTTAAATTATCGGGAATTCCTTTCAAACCATTGTTTTTTGTAGCACCAAGGGGACTTATTACAATTGTTCTGTTTTTTATGATTCTTCCTGCACAAAACATATTGCCGGTTAACAAATCTCTGATTGTTCAGGTAATATTGCTGACAACAATTATAATGATGTTCGGACTGATGGCGACAAAAAAAGGTAAGGATGATAAACCAATAAATAATTGATAAACAATAAGGATATGTTCAAAAAACTAAATTATCTGCTCATTGCTCTTTTGCTGCTACCCTTAACGTCGGTAGCAAAGGCTCCAAAATTTTATGTAGTCAATATTAAAACTACCGCCGGAGATATTATAGTGAGGCTATATAACGAAACACCTCTGCACAGAGATAATTTTGTAAAACTGTGCAATACAAAAAATTATGATAATGTGCTTTTCCATAGGGTAATAAAAGAGTTTATGGTACAGTCGGGCGACCCGGACAGCAAAACTCATGAGCCGGGCAAATTATATGGCGATGGCGATCTGGGTTATACATTACCTGCTGAGATATTACCGGAACTATTTCATAAAAAGGGAGTACTGGCTGCAGCCAGGGAGGGAGACAAGGAGAACCCCGAACGCAAATCATCTGCTTCTCAGTTTTATATTGTTGTAGGGAAAAAATTGACAGATCAGGATCTGGACAAAGTTGAATTAAGAATAAGTAAATCCAATAAGGTTGAAAATTTCAAATTCACCCCGGAGCGAAGAGAGTTCTACAAGACTTATGGCGGAACCCCGCATCTCGACCTGCAGTACACGATATTCGGAGAGGTTGTTAAGGGACAGGAGGTAGCGGACAAAATCTCATTAGTGGAAACAAACGACAAGGACCGACCAGTCAAGGATATCTGGATAATATCGACAAAAGTATCACTTCTCAAAGAGAAAAAAATCAAGAAGATCGCTGAGAAGAAAAAGAATTAAACGGTTTAACCCTTCTTGTTAGATATCATTTAAAGTTTAGGATCAAATTGAAAAGCAGGAGGAGTAAGTCTCGGGGGTCAGGGGTCAAACTGCTACTGAAGAACTCCCTTGAAGTTTTTTGCATGTACAGATCTGTTGAAGTTTCTCATGTGTTAAGCGACATTTTTCATAATTCGGCAACTTCTTATATATGAATTAATTGCTAATGTACTTCCAAGAAGTTATTAGCAAAAGGCTATATATTAAGTATTTAAGCACAATCTCCAAGCCCGAGACGATTTTCTGACGCTATAAGTGGTATATAGCTATAAATGATTATGTTAATCGATAAATTGACTGGGAAATTGCATCAAAATGTCAAAACAAAATAAAACATAACAGAAGAAAAAATCTGAAAAATCCTTTTACGCTCTGATAATGTCGCACTTAACCGTGTGGGAAACTTCAAACAGATCTGCCAGTTGTTTTCGCAACTATCACATAATGAGCGATATGTGAAAATATTTCCTATGGTTTTTAATGGAGATTTATTTGTAATGTGCTAATAAACAGGCTTTTCTTAAAACAACTGGCAGATCAAAAATCCCGTTAAATACCAAATTGGGCATATCTGCCGGAAGGAGCGATAATATGGTTATCTGTATCAGCAAAAGATAAGGGATCAGGTGGAAAATTGCTGGAAGAGCATGATTTCCACTTGAATGTATGAGTGCGGTAGTCTGAAGGGGCATTGCAAAGGATGCATTTGGGCACCCACTAAGTGAGTGAAGCGGCAAAAAAACAAGTAGTGCCCCCTGCTTCTGATATGCATTGGCAAACTCAAAGGGGCACCTTTGTTTTTTAGTGGAACGAACGTTTAGTGGGTAAATGCGGTTGCATGCCTTGAAGACTATCGCACCTCATACAACAAAAAGGGATTCAAGAACATAATCTGTTCAGTAAAATTTATTGCTCCACATATTATTTCCGTGCTGATACAGATAACGGTTAAAAAATGGAGCTACGACTGAGGACGGACAATGCCCAATTAGGTATTTTACGATACAATATTGCTGTGTAATGTTTAGGGTCGGTCACTATGAGCGTGTACTATAAATGTAAGTCAAACTAACTAAATTTTATATGAAAAAACTTTCGATTCTATTCTTATGCCTGTTCTTTACGATGGGCCTGATTGCCCAGGAGGCAAAAGGGGTTCTCTTTGAACATGGTACTTTCGCAGAGGCCTTGGCTAAAGCGAAGAAAAACAAAAAAGGACCAAACATCATCTTCATGGATTGCTACACAACATGGTGCGGCCCGTGCAAGCAAATGGCCAACGTTATTTTCCCTATGGAGCATGTTGGAAAATTTTTCAATGCCAATTTTGTAAATGTTAAAATTGACATGGAAAAGGGTGAAGGTATAGATCTTGCCAAGAAGTACGGCATCAGAGCCTATCCAACATTCCTGATTCTCGATTCTGACGGGAACGAAATCAACAGAGTAGTAGGCAGCGGTGAGGCAGATCCTTTCATTGAAAGGGTAAAAAATGCCATGAATCCGGCTAACAGTCCCAAGGCTAAAAGGGTAGCCTATGATGCCAGCAAGAATACAGAAAATGCCATTGCATATCTGGAGGTTCTTCAGGCTTCTTATATGAATGCAGAATCTGCAGCTTTTGTTGCCGAGATATTCCCGGGGCTTTCTTCCAGGGACAGATACTCCGACAAGATGTGGCCATTTGTAATGCAACTGCTTCAGAATCCTGATTCTGATGTGTTTGCACTTGTTATGGAAGATAAGTTTACAGCAGATAGGTTTGTTTCCAAAGAGAGGGTTGATGCAGCAATTTGCGGTGGCCTGAAAAATTATGCAAGCACCTTTGTAACAGGCAGAATTGCTAATGCAAACAATGAAAAGGTACTGGCAAAGATCAATTATCTTACCCTGCTTGCGGGCAAAGACGAAACTGCTTCCTATTTTGTAAAGGTGGCACAGCTTTATGCTAAAAATGACATTGATGCAATTGCAGGAATGTTAAAGGTTCAGGATATGATGAGACTCAGCGAAAATGACAGAAATTCCACCGAGAGACTTATCACAGGTGTAAAAGGTCTGCCAAAGGAGAAGGTGGTTGAATATCTTAAAGCCAAGCAGGATTATTATAAAAAAATGGCGGAACAGATGACAACTGCCATTGAAAGGTATTCCAAGTAATGAATAGTTTCTTCACAACCAATAACTTAAATTATGAATATAAAACAAATGCCAAAACGGCTTAAATACCTTACAGCCTTTGTAGTGGTGTTTATGTCAATGTTTGCGACCCTAAACGCACAACAGTTGAATTTTGATTTTAAGAACACCTCTTTAAAGGAGGTTCTTAAAAAGGTTACTGAGCAGTCGGGATACGACTTTGTCTATTCCGATGCACTCAAAGCAATTAACAGCAAGGTAAATGTCTCTTCTAAAAACGAAAAAGCAGAAACCTTCTTTGCTAGATTTTTCCCTACAATAGGAATTAGTTACAAAATTCAGGGGAAACAGGTTGTTATCAGCCCAAAGGAGGTGGCAAACAGAGATGAGGCTGCTTTGACCACGACAGTAAAACCTAATCAGAACACAGATGGTAAGTTTAAAATCAAAGGAAAGATTACTGACCAGAACGGTCTCTCTCTTCCAGGTGTGTCAATCCAGAATCTTACAGGAAAAACAGGAGCGTATAGTGATGTGGATGGGAACTACACTCTTGATGTAAGATATGGTGACAGACTTCTTTTGACTTACATTGGCTTTAAGAGCAAAGAGCAACAAATTGTTCCTTCAATCAGTGCTCAACACGGTGTTCTGAATATTGTTCTGGAAGAGGATGCTATCGCTCTTGAGAGCGTTGCTATTATCGGTTATGGTAATACACAAAAAATAAAGGATATTACAGGTTCTATCGCCCACATGGGAAAGAAAGAGCTTGCCACCGCACCAATGGGCTCTACCGTTCAATCTATGCTTCAGGGCAGAGCCGCAGGGGTGAATGTTCAGATTCAATCTGCATCACCAACTTCTCCTGTATCTGTTATTATCCGCGGTCAGTCTTCACTAAGTGGTAACAACCAACCTTTGTGGGTTATTGATGGTATTCCTGAATACAACTCAGGAGTATCCGGCAGTATATCAAATGTACTATATTCAATGAATCTTGCCGATGTAGAGAGTATAGACATCCTTAAGGATGCCTCTTCAACCGCAATTTACGGATCAAGAGCTGCAAACGGTGTAATTGTTGTAACCACAAAAGGTGGGAAAGAGGGAATGAAACCCACACTTGAATTATCTACACGTTGGGGTTATCAACAGATGGACTTTAATGGTTATGACTATTTTACTGGTGCCGATTATCTTAAGTTTACAAAAGCAGCTACCAGAAAAGAGCTGTACAACAGAGGAACATTCGACTACTTTACAAGGTTATACCTTAATGAAGCAGAGTTCAAGAAACTTAACACTAGTGAAGTGGACATTCGTAAAATAGTTGAACTTCCTGGAGCATATTACGACAGCGATACATACTGGATGGGTGAGATGACCCAGAATCCATGGCAACAACAATATGACCTTACACTTAAAGGAGGGACAAAAGAAGTGAGTTACCTTGCTGCTATGTATTACAGCGGTATGCAAGGGGTTGTAAAGACTGGCTTCAGTAAAAACGTTGGTGGAAGAATCAGACTTGAGGCAAGAATAAATAAAGATCTTAAATTCAGGGTAAATGCAAACGGGTCTACACGTAACGCCTCCGATAAGGACTATATGCTGGAAGTGTTGAAGAAGGTACGTCCCGACATACCTGTTTATAATTCAGATGGTTCTTTATTTACAAGAGATGCTTATACAGAAAACCCATACACCACTTTGAAAAATACATCTTATGGCACTGGTGAAAACATAACTGCATCTGCCGAGCTTGAGTGGACAATATTAAAGGGGCTAATATTTACTACCAGAGGAAGTGTCAATTACTCCAACACAGAGAGTCTCACCTATAAAAGAAGAGGATCGACTTTCAACTACGATGGGAGCAGAAGCTGGAGCAGAAGCAAATCAGATACAAAGATATTTGATAATACCCTGGTTTATGCAAACGCGTTTGGAAAACATGACATAAGTGCAAGTTTAACTGCATCTGTCGAGCGTTTTCAAATTTTAGGTTATGGTATGGAGGCAAGCAATTTTCCTGATGACGATGTTTTAAACAGTTTTGAAAATGCAGCGACACTAGGTTCACTCTCTGAATCGTATGAAATGAGTTCCATGGTATCACAAATTGCCCGAGCGCAGTACAAGTACAACGACAGATATCTTGCAACAGTTACAATACGACACGATGGTTCTTCGAAATTTGGCCCGAACAGCAGATGGGGATGGTTCCCTTCAGGAGGACTGGGATGGATCATAAGTAATGAAGATTTTATGAAAAATGGATGGCTCGGGAGAAATATTACACACATGAAACTACGTGCAAGCTATGGTAAGTCCGGTTCGCAAAACCTTCAGAACTATCAATGGATGACAATGGTAGGATCGGTAAACTATATGGAGCAACCGGGTATTTACCCAAGCAATATCGGAAACCTTGGGTTACAGTGGGAGGAGACACTAATGACAGACCTTGCACTGGAGATGGAGTTCTGGAACTCAAGGATAAGGACCACTCTAGGTTATTTCGATAAACAATCGGAAAACCTTATCTACAACCAGACTCTTGCACCAAGTTCTGCATTTTCTTCTATGAATTCAAATATAGCAACTACTGCTTCAAATGGTTTTGAGTTCTCATTCGACGTGGATGTTATAAAGAATTCTACATGGCAACTAACTCTGAACGCAAACGGATCGAGCAATAAATCAAAGGTGATAAGTTTCAATAACACCGTTAAGGAAATAACCTCAACCTATTCAAAAATAGTAGCAGGCCAACCTATTGGAGACTGGTTTGGTCTTTCCACATATAAAAGACTGTTCGGAACATCTGAAGAGGCTTTAGCATTAAAGACAAGGACAACAACCGGTGGAATTACCATGTACAGAAACAACCTGGAGAGTGCAGGAGATATCTATTTTAAAGATACAGATGGTAACGGAGTAATAAACAACGACGACAAAGTTGTTCTGGGAACAAGTATTCCTAAACTATTTGGAGGCTTTGGTCTTCAGTTATACATCGGAAGCTCATTCAATGTTGGAGCAACATTTACTTATTCATACGGGAACAAAAGGCTCTGGTATATGGCAATGACAGATGTGGGATATACCGGTAATTACAATCAATCGAATAAAATTGCAGGTATGAGTGCAATCCTTAAATCGCCTTATGACAAGACAACATTCCCAAGCGCAACTCCATATGGTGATGGTGGGAACGGTACATTTTCCGACTACTGGCTCTACGATGCCTCGTTTATAAGGCTGAATGCCTTAAATATGAGCTATCGTTTTGGCAAACAATACTTCAAAAATACACTGGTAGACAATATTGAGGTGACGTTCCAGGCAACAAATCTGTTCACGTTAACAAAGTATCCGGGTTTTGACCCTCAGGGTAACTTCTCGACATCTACAGGAATGACAGCTCAGCAAGGTGTGGATTACAGCTACTATCCTTCTGCCAGAACATTTAATTTAGGGTTTAAATTCACTTTTAAATAGATCTGAGATATGAAAAATATAAAAATAATACTACTATCGGTTTTAACCCCTCTGCTATTGTTATCTTGCGAAGACTTCCTGAACAACGTTCCAAGAAATCAATGGCCAGTTGAGGAGGCTATGACAACATACGATAAAGCCAAACAGTCAGTGAACGGAATTTATGGCCAGTTCATGACAGGAGATAATGTCAATCAGGATTATTACGCCAGACTAACTACAAGGTCGGGCTTAATACAATTAACCGGACTGATGGATTTTACCGAGAATCAATCGAATAGTCCAACATATGTCTGGACAACTTCATATTATGCAATTAATGCTTGCAACCTTGCCATCAATGGCATACCAAAGGTTCCCGACAGTGCCTTTCCTACAACAACAGCAAAAAATGAACTGATAGGTGAGGCAAGGTTCCTCAGAGGTTACTTCAACTCACTGCTACTGTTGAGTTACAGCTGCTGGTGGGATACGGACGACAGCAAATTCGGAATAATATACAGGGATCAGACATCTGACGTTTCAAACATAAATATGCCAAGAATCACCGTTGGTGAGAGCTGGACTAAGGTTATGGAAGATATCGACTTTGGTATTGCAAATATGCCTTCTGCATTTGCTACTCCTAAGAAGGTCTCTAAAGTTTTTGCTAAAGCATATAAAGCGAAGTTGCTTCTTATAAGGGGCACTATGAGAAACAGCGCTAAGGATCTTACCGATGCCAAAACAATTATTGATGAGGTAATAAGTACATTGCCTTCCACAATAAAGATGGAGGCCGACATGCAACAAACCTTCCTTAAGGCATGGGACTCGCAGGAACAGATTTTTGTGAGGTACATAGAGGATGTTGCAAACAGGACAAACCTTGCCGGCTACTGGTCAAGATACGGACTCTCATATGCTGGTAACACAAAATATCTTACAGCATCCGGAACTGTTCTCCCTCAAAGCGAGGCAACATGCGGTATACTATATGGACTTGACTGGATAAGAACGGATCCAAGATGGTTTATTGCTACAGGAAGAGCCAGAAGTGCAGAAACATGGGATACTTCGGAATCATGGATATGGACAAAGATCTACAGGATGGGGGGATATGCCGGAGCAAATGCAACACCAAAGGATGAAAAGTATGCTGTCTACCATATGCGTCTCCCTGAATTGTACATTATGCAGGCCGAACTTATAGCCCGCACTGGTGGTTCAACAGCTCAGGCAATAGCACCAATAAATCTGATGAGGTCGAAAAGGACAAATCCTGTTCTTGCCCAAATACCGGTTCCGGCATCAAACGAAGAGCTTTTGGATATAATATTCAAGGAGTATATTAACGAGCTTATCCTTGAAAACGGCTCGGAATTCTATGCATCCTTCCGGTTTATGAAGGAGGGAAAGACATACATGGAGGTAATGAAGGCCGGTAGCTTTGTTTTTGACAAGACTAAACTTCAGTGGCCAATACCAAATACAGAGATGATAAACAATTCTTTAATTGAACAAAACCCTGGTCAAAAGTAAGATTATGAAAAAGTTGAAAAAATATTTTACGATAACACTGTTAATTTCAGGGATACTCTTTGTCTCTTCCTGTTCTGATGAGATAAAAGAAAAAGAGATAGATTTCCCTAATGATGTAACCTTTAACGAAGGAGAGGGCCTTTCCATTAATGTTCCTTGGCTCACCTATCTTGTGCCGGACGCAGCTTATAAGGTGACAGCCTATAAGTATGGAGAAGTTACAATGAATGTAAAGAAAAACGCAAACGGAACACATACAGGGTTTGCTCTTTCAAGTAAGAACTACCGTTCATACCCATGGATAACAAGTAAACCAACTACTTTAACACCTTCAGCTGCGCAGATTAAAGCTGCCGTAGACAGTTCAATTTACTCTGTCTATTCAGGTACTTATCCAAATCAACTGAAAAACTTTACAGTGGTAAGAGTGGAAGGTGATGATGCTTTCTTTACAATTGACCAGCCGAGAATAGTTGAGCATGTTTTGGTTGCTAACACAAACTACAATTTCCAGATTTTGAATTACGGGTCGAGGTACTCTTCAAAGTTAAATGCCACAACACAGGTATATGACGAGTACAGCAGCGGAACAACCTATGCTACTGTGAGAAATCCAAACATACCCGATGCAGCACCGGCAAAATTTGGCGTATGGTATATGCCGGATGTCTATAATTTTGGAGGGGGACAAGACTATATAAGACTTGCCGGTCAGCAAATCCTTTACAAGATTGCAGCGGGTAGAGCAGCAGGAACAGCTGCCAGATTGGCGGGGAAAACAAACGCGCAGGCTGCTACCGACTCAACTGTGGCATATACTGCTGCTGTGAAAGGCTACGTAAAACTTATTGCTAAGGGTTACCTTAACTCAACCCAGACCGGTACATCTGAGTATTATCTAGCTCTTTACCCAGGTGTGGCACCAGCTCCGCTAAACTTATGGGACATCATTCAGGGTGCCTGGGCAAAATGGGATCTGAGTGGTCTTGGAACGGTTAACAAGGTTATCTTCTACATGGACTCCTCAGATAAGGATGCCAATGGTAAGATGAGAACACCACCTTATTTCTGTCTCGACGGAATCAGGTTAAAATAACATACAATGTAATGCAGAGGGGTGTAAAAGCCCCTCTGTTTTTAATAAAAAATGAGTATATTTGAAACTTAAGCTGAAAAACCCTTGTTCTGATAAGTTTCAATGCAGACCGATACAAACAGAGAAGATATTGAAGTAACCTTTAGAGAAGTTTATGCGTCTTATTTACATAAGGTCAGATTCTTTGCCTTTCATTATCTTCAGGATCAACAGGCAGCAAAGTGTGTGGCGCAGGAGGTGTTTATAACAGTATGGGAAAACAGAGATTCTGTCATTTTTGACGAGAATATTATGGGTTACCTGTTGACTGTAACAAAAAACAAGTGTCTGAATATACTCAGGAGGAAGAAAACAGAGAGTTCGTTCAACAATTTTAAGAAGGATCAATATGACAGAGACTCGTTAAATTTTATGGCACTTAAAGACTCTTCATCTACGGATCTATATGCCAAAGAGGTGGAAAAAATTTTCAGATCATCTGTAGATCAGATGCCTGAAAAGATAAAAGAGGCATTTTTACTTAACAGATTTAATAATTTAAAATATACTGAAATAGCAGAAAAACAGAGAGTTAATATAAAAACAATAGAATACAGAATGATGTGTGCACTAAAAATCCTCAGAAGTAACCTGAAAGATTATTTACCTTTGCTTTAGTTGAGTTATGACGAAGAAATTATTATTAAAGTACATAGAAGGAAAAGCCAGCAGGAGGGAAGAGCAGGATATTATGTCGTGGGTTGGAAAATCTGAAGATAACCTTAAGTATTATATAGGGCTTAAGAATCTTTGGATACACAATAGCATGCCTGACTCTGTTGCTGACAAGCAGGAGATGTCTGACCTTGAAAACATAATCTCCTATTCCGTAAAAGGAGGATCTGCTGAACGCAGAAAAATTTCAGGTTATTTCAAATTTATCCTTTATGCAGCATCAATTGTTTTGCTCGTCTCTATTTCCCTGAATATATATATGATATCAGGAAAGGAAACTAAAAGTGAAATACCTGTTGATCAAAGAATAAGGCTTTCTGATGTGCCTCGGAAGATTACCCATACCATATACACAAACAAAGGAGTTAAGGGATACGTTGTACTACCGGACGGATCTAAAGTGAGTCTTAACTCAGATACCAAAATTACGTTCCCGGACCAATTCTTTGGTTCAACAAGAGAAGTTGCGGTTTCTGGTGAAGCATTTTTCGATGTTGTCAAAGATTCGACAAAACCTATGATTGTGAGTACAAACAGAAACTTTGTCATTAAGGTTATGGGTACTAAATTCAATATCCGTTCTTATGAGAATGACGATGAGGCCCAGACAACTCTGTATTCCGGTTCGATAAAACTTATAAGAAAATACCCTGACAGCGACAAGGAGTTTATTACAGAACTTAAGCCTAAGGAGTCGTTCTTATTCAAGGATAATGACCGTCCTGTATTAATTAAGCAAGCAGATACCGTGAGGCAAGACGCATGGAGAAGAGGCGAGTTGATGTTTGATTTCACCCCAATAAGTGAGGTTATAAAGAAACTTGAAAGATGGCACGGAGCTGAGTTTTTGGTAGAGAACAAAGATATTCTCAAGTACAAACTTACTGCTAACTTTAAATCAGAATCTCTGGTTCAGATTATGGAGATGATCAAATATTGTTCATTTATAGATTATTCAATAAAGGACAATGTTGTGACCTTGTCAAAATCACATGTTCCGGGGCTTTAGATCCATTTATAAACATTTTAAAGCTAAACACATGAAAAGAGAAATTCAACAAAGTGCTCCTTCCGGAGCTGTTTACGGACTTGGACTCATTGGTGCCGCCATCTATTTCATTTCTCACGCTACAAGCTTCTGGTTAGGGGTCCTTGGTATTTTAAAGGCTATTGTTTGGCCTGCTTATCTTGTCTACGAAGCCCTGAAATCATTGGCTGCATAGAAAATTCCCATAAGTATAATAATATTTGATTGAAAATGGCAAGTAGACTTTGATGTAAAAGCATCAATTGTCTTATCTTTACACCCGTAATTAAATTTAAGGATGAAAAGAGCGTTTTTGATTTTTTCTTTATTGCTGTTCGTATCAAATCTGCAGTCGCAGGACTCCTCAAAAAACAATCCTCCAGTCTCCAGAGAGGTTGATTTCATAACCTATCCGGTTCTATGGCACCAAACCTCTGCAGAGTACAGAGCGCTATGTTATCAGGCATTCAATGTGGCACGTACATATCTGGAAACAATTCTGACGGCAAGACTGCCAAATGAAAAATATGCTATAATTACAGATCTGGACGAGACAATAATTGACAATAGTTTCCTCGAGGCAAAGAATATCAAGGATGGAAAGGTTTATGATCCGGAGGGTTGGAAAAAATGGGTCAATTCAGCATCTGCAACAGGAGTTCCCGGAGCAGTTGATTTTCTGAGGTGGGTGTCGGAACAGAATATTACAATTTATTACATTAGCAACAGGACCGTTTCGGACATAAATGCAACAATTGAGAATCTTAAAAAACTTCAATTGCCAAATGCAGACGAAGCGCATATGCTGTTTCTTGCCGACGGGGCAACAAAGGAGCCACGAAGAATGAGAGTGGCGGAAAACCACAAGATTGTAATGTTGTTAGGTGACAACCTCAATGACTTCTCTAATGTTTTTGAAAGGAGGACCATTCCGGATAGAAAGGGTGAAGTGGACAAATTGC